>Ga0209707_1002379_pt1 | contig 9902 bp, 8 predicted proteins | sample EN4Hudsemesocosm_FD_184630 | JGI IMG/M metagenome (GOLD analysis project Ga0209707, IMG submission 184630) | Methane-oxidizing microbial communities from mesocosms in the Hudson Canyon - EN4B Hudson Canyon (SPAdes) (version 2) | ecosystem: Environmental > Aquatic > Marine > Cold seeps | place... | reverse complement strand
GTGTAGATACCTATGCTTCCAGAGAGAGGGAACTTTACCGATTTGCTTTTGACGTTTGATAGAGATAAGTTTGTGTTAAATCATTTTTTTGTTCGATTTTGTGAACTTACCACGACCTTTAATACTTGCGTGCTGCTAATCTAAATTTAGATGGTGACATAAATAAGCGGCCTCCTCTCATAACATGAAAAAACTCACGAAATTACACCGCTATATGAGAACTAGTTCATTTTATCCATACCAGCTTAAGTGTAATCTATAACTAACAGAGAAAATAATAAAATTAACCTTAGTTAATACTATTTGAACAAGAGGTGATGACATGACTGCAGCAGCGATAGATTTAGACGTACTCAACGAATTATTTGATAACCAGAAAAAGCTTGATGATATTTTTGGGTCACTTTTTGACGACGATTCTTGTCTTAGTGCCTCGTCATATGATGAGCCCGCTCCTAAAGGAAGTGGTCAAAAAGATAACCAAGCGACCTACTCTAAAGATAATTTTGCAGATGAGTTTACTCAAGAAAGCAGAAGTACTCTCTCTTTAGTTATGCCTGTAGTATTGGAAATTGCAGTTATATATTATGGAGTAATGTATTTTTACTAAATGTTTAGATAAAACTCAATGTAAAAATTTAACTTATAGTGACTGGAGCTTCCCAATAGCTTACTTCACTACCGTACACTTTTTACTTCCTTACAGCAAAGCCTTACCCAATAAAGTAAGGCAAAACTGGAGGAAGTGTTTTACACTTTTCTCAGCAGGCGCTTTAATAAACGCATTCCAAGTGTAAACAAACTCAAATCACAACGGTCTTTGCGATGGATGATTTTATCCCAGACCTTTATTATCTGCATTACATCACTTGGAGCCATGTTTCGCTCTGTATTAGTTAAAGTACCATTATCAACTATTGTCCAAACATATTCTTTGCTACCCTGTTTGAATATTAAATATATCTTTATCGTCTAATTCACGGATAAAAATCTTTTCAAATAATTGCCTTTTCCCTTCACTTTCCATAAACCCCATAGGGACGCTTATTTTCATTTTGTATTCTTAATCTAACCTCATGGCAGAAGCCATCATTGCATTATCAGTGGTTATTAGCATTTTGTAATCCCCCCCTGTGTCAGGATAGTTGTCGCCTAAATTATTTTCATAAATAAACAGGGAGCCACCTGAAAACAAAACACATGACCACAGTGGGTCAAAATTTACAATTTTTTCAACTCACGCAAAAATATCGAGCATTAGTCTACGACTGCTCTCTTGGCTGGACAACGACCAATCACACTATCCCCGAGTGGCTGTACAAATACACCTAATCGCGAACTAAAACCGCCCTTTTTCTCGCCACCACCATTAACACAATAAGGTTGCCGAAATAGCTCGATTTGAATCTAATGCAGAAACGACCGCTAGAGTTGCAGTAGCTTAAAATAACCCGTGAGTGTTCTATAAGTACGAATGCTTGATCTTAACCCATAGATACCAGTTAGTATCTCTAAATCAGGCATGCTAACATTCACAGATTACTTCAACCTACGAGGATAGAATAATGAGTGATATATATGATGATACACATCGTGCCCTACAGGATGCATTTGAAACACGTAAATTAGCAGATCGTATGGAAGAGATCATTATCCAGAAGGAAATCGGCGAAGAAGAACAAGCCTTTATTGAAAGCCGTCCCATGTTTTTTCTTTCATCGGTTGATCAGAGTGGACAGCCTACTGTGTCTTATAAAGGCGGTGCACCAGGTTTTGTAAAAGTTGTTGATAAGACAACCATTGCTTTCCCTTCTTATGATGGTAATGGCATGTTTTATTCCATGGGTAACATTCAGAAAACAACAAAAGTCGGAATTTTATTTATCGATTTTGAAACACCGCACCGTATTCGTTTTCATGGTGAAGCCAGTGTCTCAAAAGATGACTCATTAATATCTGAATTTGCTGAGGCTGAAATGGTAGTTCGCGTTAAGTTATCAAAAATGTGGATTAATTGTCCGCGTTATATTCATAAATATGAACTGAAAGAGTTATCGCATTACGTTCCCGGCCAAAAGAAAAAGACACCACTGGCTGGCTGGAAACGAGTTGACCTAATGCAGGATGTTTTGCCACCTAAAGATAAAGGTCGCCCTGAAAAAGAAGGTGGCATTATCACAATTGAAGAATGGATTGAAGATGTTCATAAGGGAGAAGGTTAAGGTTTAGCTGATTCACCGTCAGCATCAGGGTCTGCGACAGTACTACCTCGTTTAAAGTCCACTTGAATATCAAGTTGCTTTTGTTCTGCATTGGAATCAATTGTGGATTACCCACCTCACTTTTCAAAAGAACCTAACTTTAAAACTTTTGAAATATCTAATCTTAACAAGAACTATAAAATGGTTATATTAAAAGCCTTCTCCAATACGAAATGAGTCTGAAAGTAGCCTCGTATTCTAATATAGAATGAGTCTAAACTGACAAAACCAGATAATCTGTTCATGATGAAGGAATGAAAGCCATCATGAATCTTAATGCACTAAAAAATACGGAAGAATTACAGTCGTTTTTGAATGGATCACAAGCGGTTGCCTTTAGCCTGCCAGGAAAAAAATCGGAACGCTATGCCTTTATTCAATCAACCTTAAAGCAGTTTCACTACCGAGCTATCACTAAACGACAAAAAGGTATTGTGATTCGGTTTATATTACAAGTCACCGGTTATTCCCGCCAGCAATTGACACGGCTGATTAACCAATACCTAAAGACAGGGGTTGTGCAGCTAAAAAAAGTACAGAAGCCCCCTGGGTTCAAACAGATATATAGCGCAACCGATATTGCCTTATTAGCAGAAATGGATGAGCGATATGACACACCTAGTGGCGCTGTCGTTAAAAAGCTTTGTGAGCGGGCCTACTGCATTTTTAATGAAGATGACTATAAAAATATTGCCAATATTTCAGTCTCGCATCTCTACAATTTGCGCCATTCTGCTGACTACCAAAAGCAACGAAGAAGCTTTGATAAACCTAAATCTAGGCAGATTGCCATTGGTGAAAGGCGCAAACCAAATGCAGCAGGAAAGCCAGGTTATATCCGGATAGATACAGTGCATCAAGGCGATCAGGATGGCATAAAAGGCGTGTATCATATTAATGCCGTTGATGAAGTGACTCAATATGAAGTCGTCTTATCCTGCGAGCGCATTAGTGAACATTTTTTGATACCGATTTTGACCGAAATGCTTGAAACTTTTCCGTTTAATATTAGCGGTTTTCATGCGGATAATGGCTCGGAATACATTAATCACAAAGTCGCTGAATTGCTTAACAAACTCAATATTGAACTCACTAAATCGCGCTCAAGGCACAGCAATGATAATGCATTAGCAGAAAGTAAAAATGCTTCAGTCGTACGTAACATATTTGGTTATAGTCATATAGAGCAGCACTGGGCAGATAAGCTTAATAGCTTCAATCGAGAGCATCTAAATCCTTTTCTTAACTATCACCGTCCCTGCTATTTCCCAACGACGCTTATTGATGATAAGGGAAAAGAAAGGAAACAATATCACTATGATAAAATGATGACGCCTTATGAAAAACTCAAATCACTGGATCAGAGTGAAGATTACCTGAAATATGCGCTATCTTTTGAGCTGCTTGATAAAGAGGCTTATAAGGTGAGTGATAATCAAGCAGCTGATCAAATGAACCTCGCTAAAAAGCGATTATTTAAACAAATAAATGAACAGAAAAAAGCCTGATTTTAGGGGGCGGACTAAATGCTCTGTTCAGACTCATTTGTTAATTGGAAAATACTTTAAACCTAAAGACCCAAAATCTATCTATTATTGAAACGTAATGAATTGGCCATCACGGAAATCGAACTTAATGCCATGGTGGCTGATGCAAGCGTAGGATTTAGTTTTCCTGCTACTGCAAAAGGAATTGCAACGGCATTATAAGCAAAAGCCCAAAATAAATTTTGTTTGATATTTTTTAGTGTTTCATGACTGAGATTTATTGCATCATATATTTTTGAAATATCCCCATTAAGTAAGATTAGGTCAGAGGATTCAATAGCGATGCCTGCACCTTTATCTATCGCTAAGCTTAGATTTGCAGCTGCCAGTGCAGGCGCATCATTAATGCCATCACCGATCATTGCAACCTGATGCCCTTGTTTTTGTAGGTCTCTGATAATTTGTAACTTTTTTTGTGGTGTTGCTTGTGAAATAACTTTTTCCACACCCACTTGCATAGCAATATTCTGGGCGGCGTCTTCTGTATCACCGGTTACCATTAGCGTATTAATATCAATCTTATGTAGCATTTTAATCGTCTGTTCGGCATTTTCTCTAATAGGGTCAGTAAGCGCAATAACACCGGCAGCTTCATTGTTAATGGCAAGGTAAATTAAAGTTTTACCTTGAGCGGAGAGTTTATTGGCGGTGGATTTTAAAGCATCCAGATTGACCTTTTGTTTCTCTAGCCAGAGTTGGTTACCTAGTAATAGTTTATGTTTATCAACAGTGGCACGCAGACCTTGGTCGGGGTAACTATAAAAACGAGTTGCGGTTAATAATTCAATATTTTGTTTTTTTGCGTGACGAACGATAGCTCGTCCAAGAAGGTGTTCAGAATTATATTCAACTGATGCAGCAAGTTGAATGATTTTCTGATCATCCAATGTGGTTATATTAAACAGGTCCGTTACTTTTGCATTGCCTTCAGTAATAGTGCCGGTCTTATCAAAAACAACAGTATCTATGTGCGCTGATGATTCTAATGCTTCGCCATTACGGATATAAATACCTTTGCGTGCGGCACGGCCAGTACCCACCATGTTGGCGGCTGGTGTGGCTAAACCCAATGCACAAGGGCAAGAAATCAGTAACACAGCAATTGCATTAGACAGGGCATGTGCAAACTTTTCACCTGTTAATAGCCAGCCGCCGAATGTCGCACCAGACAGTATTATTACGCTAGGGACTAACAGGGTTGAAAATTGATCTACCGTTTTTTGAATGGGTAGTTTTGAGGTTTGAGCTTGATCAAGCATATGTAATAAACCTGATAAGACGGTATCTTTACCAATTGCAGTTGCTCGTATTTGTAATGCTCCGCTGCCATTAACGGAGCCTTCAAACACACTATGCCCAGCTTCTTTAATGCACAATGATTTTGTACCATTGATCATGGCTTCATTCACGTTAGATAAACCTTGTAGTACAACCCCATCAGTAGGGATTAACTCACCCGGTCTAACCAATAAGAGGTTACCGATGACTATATCTTCAACTTTGATAATGCTTTCTTGATTATCATGGAGCAAAGTCGCTTGTTCTGGTTTTAAGCTAACGAGTTCACGAATGTCTTCCACTACTTTATTTTTTGCCAAAACTTCCAAATACCGGCCCAATAGCACAAAGTCAATAATCGCTGTTGCGGCATCAAAATAAACATGGCGAGTGGGTCTGAATAAAGCGGTAATACTGTATGAATAGGCAACACCGACGCCTAATGCAATTAAGCTATCCATATTGACCGAGCCTTGCTTTGTCTGAGCCAATGCTTTTTTAAAAATGTCACGCCCGCCTCGAAATACGGCAGCTGTTGTCAATAATGCCTGTAATATCAATGATGAACGAGACTGTTTGCCATATAAGCTTAGTAATAAAACGGGTATGCTAATAAGGCTTTGTATTTTTAGATGGTTTTTGCTCAACTGTAAGTGTTGTTTTCCCAAATCCAGCTGGTCTTTTCTTGACCCTAGAGAGCCAATTGGAATGGCCTGATAGCCATTGTTATTAACTATTTCAAATACGGCTTCATCTGATAAGTAGCTTTTAACGCGAGCTGTTTCGGTAATATAATTAACACTAGCTTTATGAATATCAGGGTGCCGTTGTAACAGAATTTCCATAAATAAAGCGCAAGAAGCACAACTCATGCCTCCGATACCAAAAATAATATCTTGTATATTTTGCTTAGGATGGCGATTGCTATGCTTTAAAATATGAATCGTATTGCGAGATTTGATGCCTAGATTATGAATAACCGAATCTAATAGAATACATAAATTATCGACAGGCAATAAATCAGGATCAAAATAAATAGTGATAGACCCTAATCTAGCGGTAACCTTAACCCGCTCAATACCTTCCCGTTTATTTAATAAAATCGCTAAAATATGAATACGTTCAGGGTCCTTGCGTAAATTAGGGGCAATAATACGAATCCGTTTTTTTAATTTATTAGCAATGATAAAGTTATTAAAAACTGTTTTAGTTTCCATACAATGGCCCTCTACGGTTGTATATCCAGATAAGATTGATAAGTTTGCATTCCACCTGACAGATTTTTCACTTCAAAACCATGTTGCTGCAAAATCCTGGTTGCATTATAAGCTCTTTGCCCCACACCACAGACCAGCCAAATTTCACGTTCAAGTGAAAGTTCATCCAACCTTTCTCGCAAAGAATCTAAAGGTACATTAATGGCATTTGGAATATGTTTGTTCTGATATTCAGCGACAGTACGAACATCAACAATTTGCGCTTGGTTGTAGGGATCATCCAAAATTAGTGCTAATAATTGTTCAGCATCATCTACTTCTTCTGAACCTTCAACCACGTGGATATGGCTATCCATCAACTCTTCCCAGCGAGCTAACGGGTGATTATCTCGTAACTGATTAGCGGCTATCATTCCAGCTAGGTTAACAGGGTCTTTGGTCGAGCCAAACTGTGGGGCATAACACAACTCCGCTTCTTCTAAATCATAAACAGTAGCATTCATTTGGATAAATGAAGAAATAACATCAATCCGTCTTGCAACTCCTGATTCGCCTAATGCCTGCGCACCTAATACTTTGCCATTTTTGCTGTTATAGATAAGCTTAATATGTATCGGCTTAGCTCCTGGGTAATAACCAACATGATTGCTAGGATGCAAATATACTTTTTCATAATCAGTAAAGTTTGCTGCCTTTAATTGTTTTTCATTAACCCCTGTCGTTGCAATGGTTAAATCAAACAGGCCACAGACTGATGTGCCTTGTACACCACGATAACTCATAGTTGCAGACGCACCAGAAAACTCATGGCCAACGATATGCGCAGCGGCTATACGGCCTTGTTTGTTAGCTGGTCCTGCCAGTGGAAATAAAGTCCATTTCCCTGTAATGACATGTTGTACTTCAACCATATCCCCAACAGCCCATATGTTAGGGTCGTCAGTTTGCATATGTTCATTCACGCGGACGCCACCATGCTCACCAATTTTTAAACCCGCTTGAATGGCCAACTCTACTCTTGGTCTAACTCCGACTGAAATCATCACAGCATCAGTGATAATCGTTTCGTTATTGTTCAGATTAATCGTTAAACTCTGATCTTGATTTTGGTCAAAAGAGGTGACATGAGAATTTAATCGACAGTTAATCCCCTGTTTTTCTATATGCTTTTCAACAAAGCCCGCCATTTCTTTATCCAGCATAGGCAGTATCTGATTCGAGGACTGTAATAACGTCACATCTACACCGCGCTTAACAAGATTCTCCGCTAATTCCAAACCTAAATAACCCGCTCCCATGACAATAGCTTTTTTAATGTCTTGCAGTGCAGATCGGATTTTTCGGCTGTCTGGAATAGTGCGTAAAGCATAAATCCCAGGTAGATCAATGCCTTTAATCTCTGGCCAAATAGCTGATGCACCGGTAGAAAGTACTAACGAATCATATTGTTCGACCCTATTTTTCCCGCTTTTTTTATCATTAACAACAATGGACTTCTTACCTCTATCTATAGAAATAGCTTCCGTTCCAGTGCATACCTGAATATTAAAACGATTTTTAAATAGTTCTGGTGTAGCCACCAAAAGCTTATCTTCTTCAACAATGACGTCACCGATAAAATAAGGCAACCCGCAATTGGCAAACGAGACATAAGAACCCATTTCAAAAATAACAATCTCACAATGTTCACATAGACGACGAATACGAGCAGCGCAACTAGCGCCACCAGCAACTCCACCCACTATTAGAATTCGCTTTTTACTCGTCATTTCAATGCTCCTTTTTGTATAAAAGACATGTTTCGTGAGGTAACAAGTTATCTGGTACAGTTTGATCTGTCCTGTTTTATTAAACCATTACACGCTCAGGGTGGTCTATTGTTTCTTGTGTACTGGCAAATAGAATATCGCCATAAAAATCAACCCCGTAATCTTGTGGATTGATGATGTTAATTTCGATACCTTGCTGTTGAAAATAGTATGGTGCATCCGTTAGATAATTCGAGATAACATCAACTTCGTCACGGATAAGCGAGTCGTTATCATAAGTGTGGTTAACAGAAATATAATTGCCTTCTTAAACCCGACACCAAGAAAGCATGCTCTTAGAGATGCATACGCCGCCTCATAATCCTGCAGCATGATGCGTTTACCTTTCATTTCAAAAGGGTTGGTGATGTGTGAAGATTGTTTGGTGATAAAAACAAGGGGATTATGTTGAAATATAGCAGCTAAGGCTTTTATCTGTGTACCTTTGGCAAACTCAACAACAATACTCGAATCACTAATACCATATTGCGCTTTGCCCGGCATGACTTGTTCAATAGGTTCAGTACCTACAATATGTTCAATAAACTCAACATCTAAACCTGAATTCTCGTAATAACCTTGTTCTTTCGCAGCGTAATAACCGGCAAATTGAAATTGGTGAGTCCATTTGAGTTGCAGACTAATCTTTTCTTGTACATTAGAAGGTAGTGACCAAGCAGGCGCACTGATGATAATGAATATTGTCAAGCAGAGGGACGTAAATGGCTTTAGAGTCATGTATATCTTATTTTAAGCATTAAGGGCTATCGAGTAACGAGCACCTACTATTATAAAACAAAATAATTCTGACTGCTTTAGTAGGCGCGCCACCCGCGCACCTAATTTTTTACCTAAAAGGGTTCTTTAAAAGGCCTAAGGTCTAGTTCATGTGTCCATGCACTAGGGTGTTGACAATGCATCGACCAGTAAGTTTCGGCAATCGCTTCTAGCTTCAACATACCTTCTTCACCTTTAGACTGGTAATATTCTGGAAATTGTTGGGCAGCACGGTCACCATTAATCACGCCGTCAATAATAGCATGTACAACATGAATACCTGCGGGAGAAAACTCGCGTGCCAAACCTTGGGCTAAGGATCTTAATGCCGCTTTAGCCGAGGCAAAAGCAGTGAACGGAGGCTTTGCTCTCAGAGAGGCAGTGGCACCAGTAAAAATAAGAGTACCCTGCTGATTAGGCTTCATGCACTCGATGGCTTCTTTGGCGAATAAAAAAGCGCCCAGACAATTTTGCTGCCATAAGGCAGTAAACGTTTCTGATTTGGTTTCTAAAATAGGCGCAGGAATATTGCTGTCTACATTGTAGACAGCAAGTTGCAACGCTGATCCATCAAAATGAATAGCGTCGAACAGGTGGTTAATGTCGTATTCTTGAGTCGCGTCGGCCACCACTGAAGTAGCTTGTCCCCCATGCTTCATAATACTATCAACCACCTGTTGCAGTTTTTCTTCACTACGCCCAGCTACGTAGACATGTAAACCTTTCGCAGCAAAGTGTTTTGCGAGTGTAGCGCCTAAGCCACGCTCAGGTCCAACGCCAATAATAACAGCTGAGTTTTGTTGGCTCATTATTTTGCCTTGCCTACATCAGTTGCCGTAGGCACTTCAATTAAACTGCCGGTTTTAACATCATAAATATAACCATAAACCGGAATATCAGCCGGAACTAATGGATGAGACTTAATTCTAATAACATCTTCAGCCACACTTATCTCTTGTTTTTTTATGGTAAGCCAGTTGATATACTTACCTTCTGCAGAACCTGGACCTTCAC
>Ga0209707_1002371_pt1 | contig 9924 bp, 7 predicted proteins | sample EN4Hudsemesocosm_FD_184630 | JGI IMG/M metagenome (GOLD analysis project Ga0209707, IMG submission 184630) | Methane-oxidizing microbial communities from mesocosms in the Hudson Canyon - EN4B Hudson Canyon (SPAdes) (version 2) | ecosystem: Environmental > Aquatic > Marine > Cold seeps | place... | reverse complement strand
CGTGGTGCCATTGATTTTGAAATGACTGAAACTCAATTCATTTTTGATGAAAACCGTAAAATACAAACCATTGAACCTCGCGAGCGTAATGATGCACACCGCTTAATTGAAGAGTTTATGGTTGCCGCTAATGTTTCAGCAGCTCAATTTCTATTAAAACATCAAATCCCTGCTCTATTTAGGGTTCATGAAACGCCTTCTGAAGAAAAACTTGCTGGTCTTCGTGAGTTTTTAGGTGAGTTAGGTTTATCTTTAGGTGGTGGCAGTGAACCGCAACCAGCCCACTATGCATCACTACTTAATAGTGCTAGAAAACGTCCTGATGCACATTTGCTACAAACCGTTATGTTACGCAGTTTAAAACAAGCCGTTTATAGCCCTGATAATATGGGACATTTTGGCTTATCACTTGAAGCCTATGCACATTTCACCTCACCGATACGTCGTTACCCTGATCTACAAGTTCATCGTGCGATTCGTCATGTTATCTCTGGCAAGACAAAATCTGACTGGAAAATATCTCACGATAATATGGTCAAACTTGGTGAACATTGTTCTATGGCATCGCGCCGAGCTGATGAAGCAACACGTGACGTTAGCGATTGGCTGAAATGTGAATTCATGCAAGAACGTGTTGGTGAAGTCCATGAAGGCATTATCAGTGGTGTCACAGGGTTTGGGTTATTTGTTGAATTGAGTGATATGTATATTGAAGGCTTAGTCCACGTTACCTCTCTGAAGAATGATTACTACCAATTTGATGCGGCTGGCCATCGATTAATGGGAGAACGAACACGTAAAACCTACCGCCTTGGAGACAAAATAAATGTCCAAGTTGTTCGCGTCGATCTTGATGAGAAAAAAATAGACTTAGAACTTAGTTAATATAATCCGCCTCCAGAAGAATATTTAATTCAAACACTGGTGATTTCTTCTTGACCTAAATAATAAAGGCGGTAGAATAGTCGGCTTAACTTCATTCCTGCTGAAATATCATGTTTCAGACAATGTTGTCATTACACAAATTATGGTGAGTGTAGCTCAGTTGGTAGAGTCCCGGATTGTGATTCCGGTTGTCGTGGGTTCGAGCCCCATCATTCACCCCATTTTACTTTTCCACTATAGTAATCTGGATTAAAGCCCCTTCAAAATTTTCATAGCTAATTAATATCCCCCATAGCAATAAAGCTACAACCCTCGTATATGAGTTAGACGCACATACTTTAATCTTATCGCCCCCCCCATAAGTGGGATTTAATATAATGCTTGTCAAGAGTATCATTCATCATGATAACCTCTTGTAACCTGCATATATAAAGATTGAAATGACGCTAACCCAACAAGTTAACGCCGTACTGGCAGAGCTGACCGCGGATATTAAGGACAATAAACTTAGCCTCCTTACTCCACCTGATCTCCTACTCGAAGTACGAGCTTTTGCTACTGATACTAATAGCAATATTGAAGACTTTTCAAACCTAGTTAAGCGCGATCCCAATATTTCTGGCAGATTAGTCAAAGTAGCTAATTCAGCTCTCTTAGGTGCTCGCATTCATGTTACGAGCGTCAAAGCTGCAGTTTCAAGGTTAGGTTCAACCAAGGTCCAAAGCCTCGTTACAAGCCTCGTTATAGCTCAAAACTTCCTAAAATCTAAAACACATGGGCTAGAAGATTATTTTGATCACGCTTGGCAACAAAGTAATAATGTTGCCGCTATCAGCTATGTACTCGCCATTGCAAATACAAAACTAGATCCAGAACAAGCCTTGCTTGCTGGAATGGTTCACAATATTGGCGTGTTACCCATTATTTTAAGACTAAATCAAATAAGCTCTCTTAAACAAGATACAAAACGACTAATTCAAGTTGCAGGCATTGTTGTTCCCAAACTCTATCCTGCTGCAGGTAAACTAATATTAAATAACTGGAATTTCTCTCCAATCATCTGTCAGATTGCAATCACCCACACAGGTTACGATCATTCATATGATGAAGTCACTCTAAATGATATTATTTTTCTCGCTTACGAATTGAACAAACTTCCAGATTTAACGGATATCTCAACATTCCCAGACTCACTTCTACGCTCACACGCATTTAAAAAAATGTGGCCAGAAGAAGGGATGGCAATCGAAAACTTAAGCGAACTAATTGATAAAATTGATGAAATAAAGTCAGGTATCTCTAATTAAACACGTCAAAATTAACTGAATTAAAAATAATAGGAAAAAAGTCTAATTCTTACTTGCCAACATGGATTAGCAAACGTATAATTCTCATCTTTCATTGCCGGTGTAGCTCAGTTGGTAGAGCATCTGATTTGTAATCAGAGGGTCGTAAGTTCAAGTCTTATCTCCGGCTCCATGAATATGCAAGAAATAACAAAGCCTTAGCTGATAAAACAGCTAGGGCTTTTTTATTGCCTGAAAGGTTGGGGCTACCCTGGGGCTACCTCAGATACAGTTAAACAGTATTTTCGTATAAGCAGGCGCTACAAGTCCTGCGGGCCTGTTACATAGATATTATGCTCAACCTCTATGATCTCCCCGTTTATCTCCATATCACGCCCCATTGCATCGTAATTCACGTAGTAAATTAGATAATCCGGCACGTCATAACAACTCTCAGTTATTTCTTGTGCGTAATCAGCTCGTGAGCCGTGAAAGACCTCCACATCTTCAATCTTATCCTGGATAGTCTCTAAATCATCATAGAGGCCTGTAAGGAAGCTTACAGCGTGCTTATCATCATCACTACCTAAGCCAGTGATAATCTCAGCTATACGCACTAGCTCCTCGATACTTGAATACTCAGACACATCAAAAGGTGCAAAACCCTCATAGTCATGAATTGAATACTCTTCGGCACTGGGTACAAGTTTAATATTACCTGAGCCACATTCACTACATGTGTCATGCTCATATAATTTGATATGTTCGCAGTCCTGACAAACTGTTGCCGTTACATTGGGTGCACTGCTTGTAATGTAAAGCTGGTGGATTTCTTGCCATACTTCATCTATAGATTGGTCACAGTCAATCCACTTGCCGTGCATCCTGCCATTATTATAGTCAGCTAGTACTGACACATAGATCTTGGGTGTTATAATTTGCATAGTCATTTTCAATATCCTTGTATTGATGTGATTAATCAGCTTTGAGATGTTGGTAGCATCTCTTAGCTGGTGCTTAACTTTAAAAACTACAATTAGTTTATCTTGTAGCTGAGCCCCACCTTACCACACAAAAAAGGAAAGGGGTACATTTTAACCATCAATATCAGTCAGTTACAATCACAACTCCGTGAATTCACTTTCATAATTTTTTCAAACTTTTGGTGCTACTTTAACTTTATCTAAGATGAGCTGAAAAGTATTTAATCTAGTACCTAAGGCTGCATTAATTGTGTGGCACTAGTTTTAATCATAATTGTTGGTTGAGTGGATGCATAGCTATTAACGCGCATATATATAGTATGTTGTTATACATGTAAGATACTTATATTTTCGTGTTTATAGATTGGGAGTTTGGTCAATGGAGTGGATTAAAACATAATGGTGATGAGAAGATTTCAAAAGGAATTCATTAGCCATGCATCAACAGATGATTTACGATAAACGAACAAGTTCTCTAAATTAAGCTACCCTTAAAATTTAGCTTCAGTCCATCCAAAAGGCTTTGACTATGTACAGGTTATTATTCCTTCTATTTTTAACTGGTTGTACAACAGTTGTCGTAAAACAGTTTGACTCAGAATATGGTTTACCTCAGACACAAAGTCGTATGGTTCAGGCATCGACTGTTGACGGTGAATTTTATTATCATCAGATTAAACCTATTTTAGAAAATAGATGTGTCGTTTGTCACGGTTGTTATGATGCACCCTGTCAGTTAAAACTATCTTCTCCAGAAGCAATAGATAGAGGTGCAACAAAGCAACGAGTATATGCCACCAGATTGAGTGCGACTAACCCGACCCGTCTATTTGAAGATGCTCAGAATACTGAACAATGGAGATTAAAAGGATTCACCCCTGTTTTGAATGAACGTCAGCAAACGCCAGAAGCCAATCTACATGCTGGTTTACTTTATAAAATGTTAGAGCTTAAAAAGAATAACCCTTTACCTGAATCAGAACTATTGCCTAAAGATTATGACTTTTCAATTAATAGGATAGAGAGTTGCCCAACTATTGAAACATTTGACACTTTTGCTAAAAATCATTCGTCATGGGGGATGCCTTTTGGTTTGCCTAGTCTGTCAGATGACGAATTTACCAAGATAAAAACGTGGTTGGCTAATGGGGCAATAATGGCTAATCACCCACCTATAGCTCCTCAGCTACAGCAACAGATCGAATGGTGGGAAACCTTTCTTAATGAAGATTCTAATAAACACCGACTAATGAGTCGTTATCTTTATGAGCACTTATTTCTTACTCATCTTTATTTTGAAAAGCAACCTAAAGGTATTTTCTTTACTCTTGTTCGATCTAAAACACCTCCCGGCCAAGCTGTTGAGAGAATTGCAACTAGACATCCATATGATGAACCGGATGTTGAGCGTGTTTATTATCGACTAGTACGAGAAAAAGCGACTATCTTGGAGAAAACACATCTACCGTACCAAATGAATGAAGCACGTATGCAACGGTGGAAATCATTATTTATTGATGCGAACTACAAGGTTGCAGAATTACCTAGTTATAAAGCTGAAATAACAGCAAACCCTTTTATCTCATTTCAGAGTATCCCCGTTCACTCTAGATATCAGTTTCTCCTTGATGATGCTCAAATATTTATTATGGGGTTTATTAAAGGACCAGTGTGTCGTGGTGAGGTTGCTTTAGATGTAATTGAAGATAGATTCTGGGTGTTTTTTGAGAACCCTGAAGCAACCCGTGAAGAGCTTAGTGACACTTTTCTTGCACAGCAAAGCGATCATTTGCGGTTGCCCATTGAGCATCAAGGTTTAAGTTCAATTCTATCTTGGAAAAAATATTCCGAACTACAACAAAACTATTTTCAAGCAAAAGAACTTATTTTAGGGCGGAACAAGATTTCGTTGAATATTAATGACATATGGGACGGGGATGGCCACAATGCCAATGCAGCACTTACAGTCTTTCGTCATTTTGACAATGCCACTGTAGTACAAGGAACTGTCGGTGAGAGTCCTAAAACAGCATGGGTTATTGATTACGCATTATTTGAGCGTATTCATTACTTACTTGTCGCTGGTTTTGACCCTTTTGGTAATACAGCCCATCAACTGACAACCCGCCTCTATATGGACTTTCTAAGAATTGAAGGTGAGTTTAATTTTGCATCCTTTTTGCCATCAGAAAACAGAGAGAAAGAGTTGGAGTTTTGGTATAGGGGGGCTGATGATAAGGTTCATAATTATATAAAAGTAATGCATGACTATGCTGACTTACCTACAAGTATAAAATATAGTTCAAGTAATTATAAGCAAGAGTTTTTTCAAAAAATACAGCAACAGTTAAGTAAAGTTATTTCTTCTAAATATTCACTACAGACAAAGGAACTTACCTCGCAAGAGCAAGTCGATTTAAGCCGTTTAGGACGTATTTCAGGTAGAGTAACATCCATTCTTCCAGAAGTTATAATTATTAGATTGACAGCTTTGGATGGAAAAGAACATTTCTATACATTGATGCACAATAGAGGCTATGCTAACGTTACTGCACTATTTAATGAAGATAAAAACCGTTTACCTAATGAAGATAATCTAACGCTTGTCCCTGGTTTTGTTGGAAGCTATCCAAATGTATTCTGGGATATTCAGACTACAGAGTTAAATGATTTGATAAACCGAATCAAAACACTTTCATCAGAGTCTGATTACCAGAAATTACTAGATCTTTATGGGGTACGACGTACTTCGGAACAGTTTTGGGCTTTAAGTGATCGTGCTCAGGACGTTTTTAAGCAGAACGATCCTATTGGAGCTGGACTATTTGATTATAACCGCCTTGAAAATCGTTAAGATTATGTAGTTCCATGTAGAGAATGAGATATACTCGAGTCTAGTTGGTCCCTATCCCAAAATTTAAGAGATAGTAATTTTTAAACCAGAAAATCCAACAATAAAAACGGGTAAATCCTAATAAAATCATTATTTAATGATATTGCCATAAGGTATAATTCAGAGCTATTTAAACATGGACGAAAGCATGATGATTTTCCACCGAACACTCAACACAGTAGCAACATTATTTCCTAACCTCCTTCTCTGTCTAGCCTTGTTAATGTTACCAATACTTAGTTATGCTGCTTCAATAAAGTTAATAACTGGCGATGAAATCAAGGCCGAAATCACAGTGGAAACAAATGCTTACATAGAAGTAAAACATGATGTTTTGGGTGAGCTAACTATTTCAAAAGACAAAATCACCTCTATTGATTCAGAAGAACTCCTAAAGGTTCAGTCAGCGCCCAGTGAAATGGTAGAAAGTGACAATAAAGATAATGGTTTATTTGGAACAGGTATTTTGGCCAACTGGGAACGTAGTTTTACATTAGGTCTAAATGGTAAAGAAGGTAATTCACAAGCATTTGACTTCCACACTGCTTTTGACGCTGACTATAAAGACGTTAATAAACGATGGGATATAGGTGCTCAGTTCAATTTTAGTCAGAAAGATGGGCAAACCACTCACGATGATTTTAATATTTTTGCAACCCGTGATTGGTTACTTCCAAATTCACAGTGGCTCTACTTCGCTTCAGGTAAATTTGATCGGGATGAATTTAAATCTTGGGATTACCGAGTGACGGGTATAGCCGGTGTTGGTTATGAATTTATTGAGGATGAAAACTTCTCATTGGTAGGCCGAACAGGTATTGCCGGTAAGAAAAACTATGGCAGTGATGATGATAACTTTGAGCCGGAATTAATGATAGGCCTTGATACAGATTGGACTATTAGCAAGGTACAATCTCTTACCTTTAAAACGGAATTTTTCATACCCTTTGAACAAGTGGATGACTATAGAAACTTATCAAAGTTAGACTGGAAGTTTAAGCTAGATTCAGTAATGGACCTTAGCTTTAAATTAGGTCTTGAAAATGAATATGAATCTGTAGTCGATGCGGGCACTAAACATGATAACTTTAGATACAGAGCAGCTATAGTTTGGGGCTTATAGCTGATCGTATTTATCTCTTATTGATGCTTACAAAAACTAATGCTTAATTGCTTCTTTTTGTTCTAACAATATGTAGGCACTGTAATATTTGTAGATATTTGCAACATAGCGAACTGTCTCTGTGCCAATTATACGGGCAGCTGCTATCTCCACATTTTTAAACCAAACATTTTTGTCTAGGCCCATTTCCTCAGCATGATTTCTTATCTTATGGAGATTAGCTGGACCAGCATTGTAGGCCGCCCAGGAAAAAAACATTTGATCTTCAGGAGTGATATCTGGGTTACTAAAATAATGCCTTTTTAAAAAGCTCATATATTTTGTTCCGGCATGAATATTATTCTCAAGTAACTCTATATTATTGATGGCAACATGTTTATCTGCGGCCGTAGACGGCAATAATTGCATTACTCCAATAGCACCACGATGACTCATCAATCTTTGATCGAGTCCTGACTCTTGATAAGCTTGAGCGATAAGTTTTAAATAATTAATATCATACTTCTCACCATATTTTTTAAATAAATCAACTAGAATACGATATTTCTGTCGTTCTTCATGTTGTTTTAAATTTTCCAACTTTTGGTCTCGACCATAAAACTGGTTAAAAATAATATTACCCAGTAAGGTGCCTTTTTTTACCTTTATAGAAAAAGCCTCCAAATGCTTTTTTAGCTCAGGATTACTTTTTCTCACTGCCCAGCCGATCGAACCCGAATCATTTAATACCAAATCATCTCGCACTTCAATATTAGGAAGTACTTTGGCCCACAAATTGGCCTTAAAATCATCAACAACAGTGATATCAATTGCGCCAGCATTTAACATTTCTAATATATCTTCACTACTTAGATAAGCTTCAGATTCAATGATATTAATTGCTTCAAGATCTTTATTATTCAGTTTTTCATTTAATTGATTTAGGTGATCTATATAACTGCTACCTTTTACCACATAGACATTTTTCCCTGCTAAATCATCAAGTGTTGATACGCTTATATTATTATCCCGATTCAATACGACTAATTCATTGATATTTTCACTATGGCCGGATGCAAAATCAACTTGTTGTTTCCTCTCATCTGTAATAGTCAGAAAGCCTGCTGCTATATCGCCCTTTCCAGAAAGTAAATGAGGGATTAAATCATCAAAATTCACAGGCACATAAACAATACGAACCTTTTCATCTTCTTTGCTGAGCCCTTTATTCAACTCTTTTTCATAGTTGTCTAATAATTTAACAATCAAGCCTGAAATTTTACCGTCTTTAATATAAAAATCTGTTCTACCTGGTACAACTAAGGCACGAATTATTTTTCGTTGTCTTAATTCAGGGAGGTCATCTACATAGCTAATATCAACATAGCTAGGCGTTAAATGATGAAATTCTGACGGTCCATTAATGAGGCTTACTGATTGTTCTCGTTCAGGGGATTTAATAGCACGTGTGTGAGTTTGTTGATTGACAGTTAAATCATCACCAGTATTTTTTGGTTTATTGGCTTCAATAATATGATCTTCTACCTGTTTAACAATAGTTAAGTTATCAGTATCCTCAATGTTTATTTCATCATTATTTAGTGTGAAAAATAGCACTACCGTGAGTAAACATAAAAGACTTAACAAAGGATATTTGTAGGAAAACTTACTGGTCATATAAACACTCAGAAATATAAACTATGGTAAGAGCTCTTCTACATACTATTTTTGTTCCCTTCATTGTATGTACCTACTATTCGAACTAGAGATCATAGAAACCTATCAGGAATAAACAGAAAACCTTAAACTGATACCCTGATAGAACTTTGCTTTAGATTGGGTCTTGTAAATGAATGTGAATTGAAAGTTGACTCAAATACATAACACATTGACTTCAAATATAGAGTAGCAATTAGCAAGAGAGTATTCAAAAAATAATTTAGTCTCATCACTATTCATGAATTTTAGATTCATACAAAATGACTTATTGCTTCATTAAATAACATGTGTATTATTAGCTTTTAGTAATACTATGAATATTTCGAATTATTAAGGGATTTAAATGACTTTTTCAAGACAATTATTAATCGCATCAACTTTTTGTAGCCTTGTATTTACCACAGCATGTGTAAGTCAAAAGGAAAATATGGTTAAGCAAAACTATCCTCTAGCCTATGCCGACGGTTTTGATGATGGCTGTCACAGTGGTAATAATGCCGGTGGTAGCTGGTTCGATCAGTTTAAAAAGGATGTGACTCGTTTTGAACATGATGCTCAATATGCAAAGGGCTGGTCAGATGGGTATCGACAGTGTGAAACAAAACAAGAAGCGCTTCAAAGGCAGATACGAATGAGTGTTGAGCAACAACGATTAACTGAAGAGAAGAAGCGTAACAAGAGGGAAGATCAGAGGCATTTAGAGCGTGAGATGTTGAAGGGAATAGATACTTCAGGTCTTGAAAATCTAAAATAATTGAACAAGTATTGCTAGAGGTAAAGCACAGGTGGAAAATTATATTAATCTTCTTCGGTATGTTGCTCTATGAATAAACATCTTTTATTAATGCTTTTAGTATTTTCACCAGCATTGTACGCTGGTGAGTCAGAGCGATTTATCTCCAAAGTAAAATTGCCTTCAGGAGCAACAATCGTTGTTGAAGAAGGTGCTTTAGAAGCTCGTTCGATTGGAAGCTACTCGATAAGACTTTATGATGCAGCATCGCCAGAGGATGATACCGTTTTCTTCCGTGCAGGTTTAATTCATGCTCGTGAGGG
>Ga0209707_1002368_pt1 | contig 9936 bp, 10 predicted proteins | sample EN4Hudsemesocosm_FD_184630 | JGI IMG/M metagenome (GOLD analysis project Ga0209707, IMG submission 184630) | Methane-oxidizing microbial communities from mesocosms in the Hudson Canyon - EN4B Hudson Canyon (SPAdes) (version 2) | ecosystem: Environmental > Aquatic > Marine > Cold seeps | place... | reverse complement strand
GTTCAAACAAATGCATCACCTCGGCTGACAATTCTGGATCTAGATTACCCGTAGGTTCATCAGCTAATATTAATCGTGGTTTATTAATCACTGCTCGCGCGATACCTACGCGTTGCTGCTCTCCACCTGACAAAGCCAAAGGATATTTTTTTTCTTTTCCTAACAGGCCTACCTTATCCAACGCAGCTCTGACTCTACGTTTTATTTCTTGGTATCCATAACCAGAAACAATTAAGGGCAAGGCCACATTGTCAAAAATAGTTCTATCGTATAGCAGTTTATTATCTTGAAAAATTAGCCCTAATTTTCTACGGACATAGGGAATTTGTTTTTCGGTAACTTTATTAAGGTTTTGACCATCTAATAACACATGCCCGCGACTACATAACTCCATCATGGCAATTATCTTCAGCAAGGTGCTTTTTCCTGCACCTGAATGACCGGTTAAAAAAGCCATTTCACCCTGCTTTAGATGAAAACTGACATTTAAAAGTGCATCTCCCGCATCGGGGTATCGTTTACTTACATGATCAAATTTAAGCATTTTAATAATACTATTAAATAATAGATTCAGAAATGGAAAGAAAACTTTTTTAAATCTCCCCACTCAACCCTCAAAGCTGTTGACTTAGGAAACGAGGCTTTAGCCTCGTAGGCTCTGGCGAGGCTAAAGCCTCACTTCCTAACACCCCTAACTTAGGTAAAGGGCCTGTTTTATCTTAACTCAACAGCATTGCACCCTCCCAAGCAAGAGAGGGCTAACAGCAAAAACCAAACTACATTATGAAACTTTTTTTTAATCTTTCACAAACAAAGCATCAACAAAGCTCTTGGCATCAAAATCTTGCAAATCATCAATACCCTCACCGACCCCAATAAAACGAATAGGTAAGCCAAACTGCTTAGCCAAAGCAAAAATCACCCCGCCTTTCGCAGTACCATCTAATTTTGTTAATGCCAGGCCTGATAATTTAACCACTTCGTTAAATATTTTAGTTTGTGATAAGGCATTTTGTCCTGTTCCGGCATCAAGCACTAACAATACTTCATGCGGCGCATTTTCGTCCACCTTACCCATTATTCTTTTAATCTTGCTCAACTCATCCATTAAGTTTGATTTAGTATGTAAACGACCTGCTGTATCGGCAATTAATACATCAACCCCTTTTGCTTTTGCTGATTGTACGCCATCAAAGATAACCGATGCCGAGTCTGCTCCTGTATGTTGAGCAACAACATGAATATTATTACGCTCTCCCCAGGTTTCCAGTTGTTCAACCGCTGCCGCTCTAAAAGTATCGCCTGCCGCCAGCATCACACTGTGACCTTGCAATTGTAGGCGTTTAGCCAGCTTACCAATAGTGGTGGTTTTACCCACTCCATTAATACCAACGACTAAAATAACAAAAGGCGTATCCTGCTCTGGAATGATCAGATGTTGGCAACAAGGTTGCAACAATTCCAGCAGAATTTCTTTTAAGGCTTTTTCCAGTGTTTCACTATCATTTAATTGATGACGCTCAAGACGCTCTGTTAATTGGGAGATAATCTCACTAGTGGCATCAACACCTATATCTGCCATTAATAAACTGGACTCAATTTCTTCCAGTAAATCTTCATCAATTGTTTTTTGCCCTAAAAGAACACTGCCTAAGCCTGAGCGAGTCTTGCTTAATTGGGTTTTTAATCTTAAATATAAGGACTCAGCACTGGGTTCAGCATAAGCTTCTTTTTCCTCAACCCCAACAACTTCTGCTGCTGGCTCAACTACAACTTCAACCTTGTCTACTTGTTCTAGCTCAACATCGTCGTCAACTAAAGCATATTTGCTGTAAAAACTAATATTAATTAATGGCAGCATTAACAATGCAGCAAATAAACTATGCGCCATCGCTATCATCAGTGGCAGTTCAAGTTTAATAGTCAGAATGCCAAAAAATATTTCTACTAATAATAAAATACTTAAAGTCAATCCTGCCTTTCTTACCTGCCTGGCATTTATTTCTGTCGTTGCAGCTAACATCAGACCTGTTAGCAAAATGAAATTAACTAAAGCCCCTACTCTATGTATCCAGTGAACAGCAACTTGCCCATCAAATGCCAACACACCTGTATAACCACGGTTTAAGCCAGAAAATAAATCTAATGCACGAAAATAATCTACCGCAGGTAACCAGACATTATTACAAAGTGGAAAACCGGCACATGATAAAGCCGCACCATTAGTACTGGTCCAGGCACCGAGTACAATCTGTAAAAACAAAAAGACCATCGCAATGCGAACCAGAAGTTTGGGCCCTCTTTTTACACTTTGATCAGCGATGACGACATCATTGTTAGATCGCAAATAAAGCCAATATAGCCCCCAAAAAAGACTAAACCCTAACAATAAAGAGGCCGTAATAATAACGGGAGTCCCTTTAAATTCTACCACCCACATTGACATTGCTGCTTGCAATACCATTAAAAGCAGCAATATTGACGATGAAATAATTGCTGCCGGGCGATATTTTTTTTGTGTCCATGACACTAAAGATAGAAGCAATACAAGCACAGCCAAAGTCGCTGTCAAGTATCGAAGTGTCATTTCCTTTTTGGCTTTGCCAATATCAACACGCTTATAAGGAAAGTTTTTCGCTGCATCGTTGATAAATTCAATATCACTGCTTACCAGTGCTTTTCCATAACACCCTGGCCAGTCAGGACAACCCAGCTCTACGCCAGATGAACGTACATAAGAGCCTAAAATAATAAGCACTAGCGATAACACCAGTGTAAATAAAACTGTTTTTCTAAACATTACCTTAACCAATCTGTGAAATTCTTAATAATTTTTTTAAATCCCTTTTTACGTTATAAGGATCAAACTCGGTTTTATACTGCATCATTATATTGCCTAAAGGGTCCATCAAAAACAGCATCCCTTCTGGAATATCAGCACCTGTTATTTGTTTAAGCTTTGCAGCCAACGAATCGGGTACTTTTATTTTTAACAAGCGAGTATCATCTTTCCACCATTGCTTTGCCAATTCTGCATTCACTTCTGGAACAATAAGCACAGCGCGACGAATACGGGTTAAATCCTTATTCATCATTAAGCGTACTTGTTTGGTTTTATGAATGGCCTGCTGACAAATATCATTACAGTCCTTATTAGGTATCACATTGAGTAAAATCCAGTGCCCTCCTAGCTCTTTCATGTTTTTTGTAGAAAACTCATCGTGCCCAACAAATTCATTTCTTTCTGTTGTGACGGGTGGCGTAATTAGCTGGCCATTATTAGTACTGCCGACCATCCAGCTGGTATTACTCGACATATACCATGCTATGCCAAACGGAATAATAGACATGGCAAAGATAATAATAATGGTACGTTTATTTTTTTTGTGTTGTTCGCTCATTTAATCTTTTTTACTGCTAAACCAAAGAAATAATAGTGTTAGGGTGATTGCTAATCCAAACCATTGTACGGCATAAGCAATATGTTTTTCAGGCGACATGATAGTATTTTTTTTCCAGTCTCTTGCATAGCCATCATTCATACTAGCGGCCAACTCTATTTGAAAGGGTAATAATGCATAGCCCAGTTTCTGAGATAAAACACCACTATCGACCACTTGCACGACGGAGGGCCATGATTCGGTTGGAATTTCAGCACCCTCCAGACGTATTCCGACAACAGGAAAATGATTAATTCTTCCTGTAATCGCTGTATTTAATTTTGTAATAGAAACTTCGGGTAATATACGACGATCCTTGTTTAAAGCAACCCAGCCTCGATTAATTAGCACCGATTGATCGCTGTTTTTAATTTTCAAGGGTGTCATTACAAAATACCCCGCTCGTCCATTAACTATCTGATTATCAATCAAATACTGCTGTTCTAAATCATACACCCCTTCCACTGTTATATTCCTATACCTTATCTGCTCAGGATCATGCTTGATAATCGTATTTAAGTCGACAAGCTGCTTATTCCCCGATAACACCTGCTTTTCTAAAAACAATTTCTTCTCATCTGCACGACCAAGCTGCCATAAACCCAGCAGAACTAAAAAGGTCACTAAAAGCAAATAAATGCCTATAGAGAAAAATGTAAAATTAAAATGACTTTTAGCTACGGTTACTTTCATATTTTTATACGTATCTTTCAGTACAAATGGTTTAATAGGCCATATTATTAATTTTCTTCATTTCATCTACAGCTATGTCTATCAAAATATTTTTTGTTATTGCTTTTATTCTTATTATTTTCAGTTTAGGGTCTGCTCTTTTTCATTTAGTGAGAACTAAAGACCAGGAACAGTCGGCTAAAACGGTGAAATCCCTGACTTATAGAATTGCTCTGTCTCTGGTTCTTTTTATTATGATGTATATTGCTTTTGTTACTGGCATGATAAAACCTGAAGGTATTGGCGCCCGGATTCAAATGCAGAAACAGAAGCTTTTGCAGTCTAAAACTGTCACTGACAGTCTTTCTCTACAAAGCAAGCAATAATATCTTTGTCTGGGTAGCCCATCTATTTTGCTTTATAAAGGTGGGCGGAGCCCACCCTACAGAAATTAACAATCCTGGTTTGTAGAACGATAGCGCAACCCTACGCACCTACAAAGTAAGCAATAATATCTTTGCCTGAGTAGCCCAATCTATTTCACTTTATAAAGGTGGGCAGAGCCCACCCTACAGAAATTAACAAAGCTGCTTTGTAGGGTGTGGCTTCGCCCACCCATCATAGTTAACATTCAAACACGATGACAAAAAAAAAGCGCAACCCTACGGTTACGCTTTTTTTACGATTTAAATTTCGTTTACAAAATATAAACAAAGATAAACAAGCCTAACCATACCACATCAACAAAATGCCAATACCAGGCTGCACCTTCAAAAGCAAAATGATTTTCAGGGGTAAAATGACCTTTCCAACTACGGAATAGAACCACTGATAACATGATCGCACCCACACAAACGTGGAAACCATGAAAACCAGTCAACATGAAAAAGGTTGAACCGTAGACACCTGATCCTAGAGTAAGCCCCATATCGTGATAAGCTTCGTAATACTCGATCGCTTGAAGACCAACAAACAAAAAGCCTAAACCTACCGTTGCAGCCAAACCTTTGATCAATTGATCGCGATTTTTTGCCAACAAACCATGGTGCGCCCAAGTACAGGTTACACCACTGCTTAATAGTAATAATGTGTTGATGAAAGGCAGACCAAAGGCCCCCATTTCTTCAAAATCACCACCAATATTGCCAGGTCCATTAGTTGGCCATACATTTTCAAATCCAGGCCATAACATAGCAGTTGAACGACCAGGGCCGTCACCAATACCCGCTAACCAGTCTGTAGATAAATTACGTGTGTACCATAATGCGCCAAAGAAGACGGCAAAGAACATCACTTCAGAAAAAATAAACCACATCATTCCCATACGGTAAGAGATCCCTACCCCATGGTTATACATGCCTGATTCACTTTCTTTCGATTGTAATGTAAACCAGCCTGCTAACATTACGATGAAGATCATCAGACCTAAAACCATAAATGTTGATCCAGCCGCATTACCATTCAAATAGTTGGCAAATCCAGCCAGCATGATCATCATACCCGCGGTACCCACTATAGGCCATGTTGCCTTATGTGGAATGTAATAAGCATCATTTGTAGACATAAGCTACCCCTTGTTATTTTTTTACCGATTTTTCAGTATTGTCAAAAAAAGTATATGCAAGTGTAATTGTTTTATATTTCTCAGGTAATTCTGGATTAATCACAAATCGAACCGGCATGGTTTTACCCTCATTAGGTTCGAATGTTTGTTCAGAAAAACAAAAACACTCAATTTTCTTTAAATATTCTGCAGCAAGCCCAGGCGTTACGCTTGGAATTGCCCTGGCAACCATCGCTTTATCTGTTTTATTTTCAGCATAAAAGTTAACCGTATAGTATTGCCCTGGGTGTACTTTCATTTTCTTAGTTTCAGTACGAAACACCATGGGTGCTGATTCATTCAGAGAAGTAATAAATTCAATCGTTAATTCTCTGCTTTCATCTACTTCATACTTCAAATTGCTTGCTGCTTCAGTATCCGTTTTACCATTTATACCTGTGATATCACAAAAGACATCATAAATAGGTACCAGAGCATAACCAAAACCAAACATTGCCAAAACAATAAATACCAATTTACGAACTAACTTAGTATTTTTTTGTTCTATGCTTTCATTCATTGAGATAAAGCTCTCATCACTGCAAAAGCATAAATCGTTGCTGCAATTGCAATCAAAACAACTGCTGTTAAAATATTTTTATTTCTTGTATTCATTTTTTCACCTGACACCTTGCCCAAATGGGCAAAATGTCTATTTATGTGTCAATAACCGCTTAGAAGTGTTCTGTTGGCACTTCTTTTGGTGGTGTAGCGAAAGTATGATATGGCGCAGGTGAAGGTAATCTCCACTCTAAACCATGCTGTGCAGCACCTTCCCATACTTCATCAGTCACTTTTTCACCAGTGCCACCTTTAATTGTTTTATAAACAATATAAACGAAGATTAACTGGCTCGGCCCATAGATAAAAGCACCAATACTAGAAATCATATTCCAATCAGCAAACTGCACCGCATAATCAGGGATACGACGAGGCATACCCGCTAAACCTAAAAAGTGCTGAGGGAAGAAAAGAATATTAACTGAGATAGCTGATAGCCAGAAATGTAATTTAGCTAATCTTTCATCATACATATTGCCAGTCCACTTAGGTAACCAGTAATAACCAGCAGCCATTAAAATGAATACTGAAGCAGGGACTAATGTGTAATGGAAATGAGCAACAATGAAATAAGTATCATGATACTGAAAATCCACTGGCGCTAGCGCCATCATCAAACCAGTAAAACCACCCATAGTAAAAAGAACAACGAATGCAATTGAAAACAACATAGGTGTTTCAAATGTCATTGACCCTTTCCACATCGTTGCAGTCCAGTTAAAGATTTTTACACCAGTAGGAATCGCAATTAACATGGTCGCGTACATAAAGTACAACTCACCCGCCATTGGCATGCCCACAGTAAACATATGGTGAGCCCAAACGATGAATGACAAGAAAGCAATCGCTGCTGTTGCATAGACCATAGAGGCATATCCAAACAATGGCTTACGTGCAAAGACTGGAATAATAGTTGATGCCACACCAAAAGTAGGCAGAATCATTACATAGACTTCAGGGTGTCCGAAGAACCAGAAAATATGTTGATAAAGTACTGGATCACCGCCACCTGCTGCATCAAAGAAGCTGGTATCGAAGAAACGGTCTGTTAATAGCATAGTAACCGCGCCGGCAAATACAGGCATAATTGCGATCAGTAAGAAACCAGTAATTAACCAGGTCCATACAAACAATGGCATTTTCATTAATGTCATTGCTGGTGCACGCATATTGAAAATAGTAGCAATAATATTAATTGCACCCATAATCGATGAGATACCTAATAAATGCACAGAGAAGATTGCGAATGGCAATGCATTACCTGTTTGCAATACTAATGGTGGGTACAAAGTCCAACCAGAAGCTGGCGCACCACCTTCCATAAATAAAGTACTTGCTAGTAATAACACACCCGCAACCAACATCCAGAAACTCATGTTGTTCATACGAGGCAATGCCATATCCGGCGCACCAATCATCATTGGAATCATCCAGTTAGCTAGCCCAACAAAAGCAGGCATAACCGCACCGAATACCATGACCAATGCATGCATGGTGGTCATGGAATTAAAAAACTGCGGGTCAACAAACTGCATTCCCGGTTCAAATAATTCTGTACGAATAATTAAAGCCATTGCTCCACCAACGAAAAACATCGTTAGTGCAAACAATAAATACAATGTACCAATATCTTTATGATTGGTGGTAACAATCCACCTCATAAAGCCCTTTGCAGGACCGTGATCATGATGATCGTCATGTTCAGCTGTTACAGCAGACATACTATACCTCTTATAATATTTTAGAATAGATTAAACTTAAGAAAGACCAAATCCAACGAATTACTCGTCTTCCTCGTCATCTTCTTCCTCAGCGGGCAACGATGTTTGCAATGTTTTAATTGCAGAGGGTTGAATTGAATCACCCACCTCATTACCTAAACCGTTACGAATAAACGTAGAAACCGCTGCAAAATCAACTGCACTTAGCATTTGACCAAAAGCAGGCATCATACCTTTTCCTTTCATCATTAAATCAACTTGTGCGTTGATATCACCCGTAACAAGTGCGCTGCCTGTCATTGCAGGGAAAGTACCTGCCATACCCGCACCATCAGCCATATGACAAGAGGCACAGTTATTAGCATAAACGGTTTCACCCTTAGCTATTAACTCTTCAGCAGTCCATTCTTTATCTGCAGCACTTGCTTCAGCGACTGCTGCACCTTTTTGTTCTTCTACCCAGGCTGCGTAATCTTCTTTTTCCATAGCGATTACAACAATAGGCATAAAGCCATGATCCTTACCACATAGCTCAGTACACTGGCCGCGATAAGTTCCTGCTTTTTGAACTGAGGTCCATGCTTCATTGATAAAACCTGGGATAGTATCTTTTTTCCAGCCTAAATCAGGCACCCACCATGAATGAATAACATCCGCAGCTGTAAATAAAAAACGTATTTTTGTATTTACAGGCACAACCAAAGGTTTGTCTACATTTAATAAATAATGAGGTACAGAACGAGGGTCGATTCCAGAATCTTTTTGACGCGCTTTATTACTCGCTTCATCCAGACTACTGAAAAAATGGATATCATTATCCAGATATTCATATTCCCATTTCCATTGCCAACCAGTTACCTTGATAGACATTTCAGATTCCTGAATATTATCCATATCCAGCATGGTTTTAGTTGCAGGAATAGCCATCCCAACTAAAATTAAGGTTGGAATAATTGTCCAAATAATCTCTACGGTTGTGTTTTCATGAAACTGCTCAGCTTTATGCCCCATTGATTTACGATGAAAGTAAATCGAATAGAACATAGTACCAAACACACCGACACCTATGGCTATACATATCCATAGAGCCAGCATATGAAGATCATAAATTTCATTACTAAGCTCTGTAACCCCCTTCATTAAGTTCAGAGTGTAATCCGCTCTAGCGGACCCCAGACCTAACAACATAAGAGTTAGAGCAGCGAACAATTGCTTTGTTTTCTTCACGGAGAAGCCTCCCGTTAATAGTTATAAATCTTGTATGCGTTATTTTTATAATATAAAACTAGGCCTTCTTCCCTAAAAACCCTTGTTTCTACAACCCATTCCCTATGTTGCTTATTTCTTAGCAAATCAACTTATCAATTCTACCGCATCATCCCAATCTATTCCAGAATGAATTACCTTTCTCGCTATAACGCAGCTATAAAAAAAGGCTTGTGAAATCACTTTCACAAGCCTTTTTTTGATTAAACCTGATGCCTACACCTTAGTATAGGCTCAGACAATCCAGCACTTTATTAATTAAGTGCTGCCGAAGTAGCCGCATCAAAGGTAGGGATATGACTATCCAACCAATCCTTAACCAAAGTTCCAACTTCTACAGTTACTTCTGCTTCGCCTGCATGAAATGCTGTTTGCAATCCACCGCAAGTTTCTAATAATTTTGTGTGCTCTTCTTTATGAGCATCATATCCGTCATAGTTTGCCGCTATCATTTCTTTTTCTTCGTGAGCAAAATGATTAACCACAAAGGTAATCAATGCATCTAAAGAATCACCAACTTGAGATCGAGCCGCGCCACCCGTTGCATCGTCATATACTTTATTTAACAAGTCAAAAAGTTCTTTATGCTCAGTATCAATAAAACCTACGTTTGTACCGTGCTGTGCTTCAGTCCAAGTAATTAAAGCCATATTGTTTCTCCAAGTTGTTTTTT
>Ga0209707_1002367_pt1 | contig 9936 bp, 7 predicted proteins | sample EN4Hudsemesocosm_FD_184630 | JGI IMG/M metagenome (GOLD analysis project Ga0209707, IMG submission 184630) | Methane-oxidizing microbial communities from mesocosms in the Hudson Canyon - EN4B Hudson Canyon (SPAdes) (version 2) | ecosystem: Environmental > Aquatic > Marine > Cold seeps | place... | reverse complement strand
GGCCAGGACTAAAAATCTCAACAAACTTAAGTTGTTTTGAATTAAACAAACTTCTAAAAACTAAAGGACCAAGAGCAGCCCCATGTATAGCAACAATATTATCCGATAATGAAACCATCGCTAATTGGTCAAGAATATCATAATCTTCCATATAAATTTTTTGATACCCAGACGAGCTTAGCATTCGCTCCACCTCACCTTCATTAACCAAGCATCGGGTATCTTTTCTGGATATGAATATTTTATTCGGCAGGTTCTTACTACGCTCTCTTAATTTTTCAGAAAAATCTGAATTTTCCAAAGATTTCTGTATAACGTCAATCAATATCCCCCTAAGACAGACGACTGACGTTAAATCAAAATCACACACACGCCCTATCAGCTTATGATCTGTTCTCAATACATCAAAACCAATTTCTATGTATATTTTATATATGTATTCAGGCAATGCGACAGGAAAAATAAGTAATGGGCAACCTTGATCTATGCTTATTAAATACTCTTTCGCGCATAATGCAATAGGTAAATGGATCATCAAAGCATGCGATAAATTACCTGGTGAATACTCTCGTAAATCCAAAATCACCTGATCCTTTATATACTCAGGATTCAAGGAAAAATTCTTTAAAAAAGAACTTATTTTAAATGCTATTTTTTTATTTGTAAGAGAAAGCTCCGCACTCCCATCCTCTTGATAGCTAAACTCCAAATGCCCCGTTTCTGTCGCAACTGAAGGTAAACAAACCTCCTCAACATAAGGCGTCCAAGAATCAATTAAATATGTTGAAGGTGCAAATAAGAAATTTTGAGAAATACTCTTAGAGAGTATGTTTTTTTTATAACTTAAGCTACTCACTTTCTCTCCTAATGTGTAATATTCAAGAAGTAAATTTTCGCATTATTACACGTAGCCACACATATAAATCAGCAGAGAATGATAAAATGAAAAATTTAAGGCTCGTAATTTTTGATAGATTTAACGGCTTGGATAAATTTACTAAAGCGGCCATACCTATTTTATTAGCAACCGCCTTTTTCCCAATACGCTTATAGTACATAGCAAGCCAGAAAAAAGTAATAGTTAACATCTGCTTCTTCTCTGCTTCATTAATTCCAGACCATATTCCACCAGCATGCTGTCGGTAAACCGATGGAGTCACCTCAGCAAGGTATTTAGCCCCTCCATACTCTGATAATAATGAAATTAAAAAAGTATCACCGTTAGTCGCCTTATTCATTTCTTCTGGAAACTCTTTAATCACATTTCTGAAAAATCGAGTTAAGGTAGGTACAATCGCGGAATAGACTAACTCATCTTTAGTGTAGTCTTGTTTATTATTACCTAGCAATGAATCCCTAGTGATCACTCCATTATTATCAATAACAATCGCATCATGATAAGTAATAACGCACTCTTTGTGGCCCTCAAGGAAATCGGATTGAATTTGTAATTTTTTCTTATCCGTCCAATAGTCATCACCCTCACATAAAGCAATAAACCTTCCTTTTGCCTGCGCCATTGCAACCTCCGTTGGCTTAACTCCTTGTGAATATTGATTAACATCCTCTAAAATTGGCCTAATAATCGCTGGGTATTTTTTTGCATACTCCTCTATTATTTCACGAGTCCCATCTGTCGAGGCATCATCACGAATAATTATCTCAAAAGGAAATCTAGTTTCTTGCATTAAAAAACTATTAATCGCATCACGAATATAAGATTTATGCTGATAAGTAATACATACAATTGTAACAAGTGGTTGCCCTACATCCCCACTCCAGAGATCAATAATTTCCGATTCAGGCTTAGGCTCCGGTGGTTTTTCCATGTAACTTGAACTTTCTAGTATTTTTTTATTTTGCATTATTTTCTACATTCCTACTGAGTAAATAAACTAATAATTATTTTCGTTTTAATTTGTCAACAATTTCAATCAATACTGGAATACGTAACAAATAGCATAAGGCTAAATATGACATAAAACCCGTTAACACCTGAACAAAAAGAAACACACTTAAGCTTGGGAATTCTAAATATGATACGGAAACCACCAAATACCCCATAACTATCGAAGCCAATAACATCCAAATACAATCACCTATCTGCTCAGAAAAAGAATAGCCTAATAACTTTCCATTGAAATAAGCATTTAAATAAAACGCAATAGATGCTGTCACAATCATCCCCGAGATCATAATCTCAATCCCATATTGATATGTAACTGCAAGCACTGAAGCGGCTAGTATTTTTTTAACAATTTCTAGTTTTAAAAATAAACCTGAGCGCCCTAGTGCTTTAAGCACATTTAAGTTAATTGCATTTAAAGGAAAAAGTAACCCAACAACACACAACAGCTGTAAATAAGGCACAATAACTAGCCATTTATCAGTTAACAACAATAAAACAACACTCTTTGCCGTCACAGCTAAGCCAATCATCGTAGGCATTATAAAAAAAGACATCGCAATAAGCGACTGCCGCATCCCTCGTTTAAGACGAGGTAGGTCGTCTTGTAGCATTGAAAACACGGGAAATGTAACTCGTGCCACTGACTGAAAAACAGCATCGACGGGCATTTGTTGCAATGACTGAGCCCGCCCATAAAACCCCAGATCAACGGGTGAATAAACTTTAGCAATAATAATACTATACGAACTATTGAAAGCCCTATCTAACAATGCAGAGAAAAATATTTTTGAGCCAAAAGAAAATAAATATCTAAGCGACTGAATACTATAAATTAACTTTGGTCGCCACTTTACAAGCAAAAATAATAGCACTGCACTGCACACAGACCTGCTCAAAACCATTAACACAAGGCTCCAGACACCATAGCCATTAAGCGCCATATAAACACCAACACAGCCAGATAAAATAGAAACAATAAAGCTAACATTAAATTGTGTTTTAAAATCTATCTTTTTAGTTGCAACCGTAAGCTGTATATTTGCTATCGAATCAATCACAACCACAATACTTAAAACGCGTAACATATCGATCAATAAAGGTTCGCCAAAATAAACAGCCGCCCATGGCGCAACCCAATAAATCACTACTGCACAAATAATTCCTATACCTATATTCGTATAAAAAATAGTACATTCATCAATAAACTCGTGTCGTTTCTTTTGAATTAACGCAGTACCTAATCCACTATCAACAAAGGTCTGAGCCAGACCCAAAAACATTGTCACTAAGGCGAGTAAACCAAAATCAGCTGGCATTAATAATCGCGCCAAAATAATAGAGATAACAAATTTCACCCCTTTTTGCCCAACTCTTTCAAAAAAGCTCCACAATAGTGCGGTCAATGTTCTTTTTTTTAAGTTATCACTCATTCTTGATGGCCTTATCCAAAATACTCCCCTTTAATGTCTCCACCCTATAAAAGCAGCAATTCTCAATTTAAATAAATTCAAAGACTTATGCTTGAAAACGACTTAAATACACGTTTCTGGTTGAAATTAAAATTGAAAAAAGTACCTTTTTTCATAGAAAAGGCACTAAGTGCTGAAAAATCATTCAGAATCGACACATAAAAAACTGTAACTAATTGATTTATATTGATGTTCCTAAATTGAGAATTGCTGCTATAAAAGCTTATCGTAGTATCATTATTTTCCTCAAAGTAATTTTCAATATCACTCCAAATAACAGTAGCAATCGATTTATTTTTTAGCGAACCTCTCTTTTGTCACTTTAGTTTTTCTTAATTTGATAACGGTTAAAATAAGTAACTACACTTTTCCCAAGTTTAATGCCTGGTTTTTCAATCGCTATAAAAATAATATACGCGAATAAATAACTAAAGAATGTCACAAATACCCACATTAAGCTCACTCTGGCAAACGGATGCAACGCCATCAATTCTGAACTGTTTATCAATAACAAACCACTCAACGAAATAAAAAACCCATGAAATAAATACACCGCATAAGAAGAGTCAGAAGCAATATGTAAGTATTTAGTTGCAAAAAATCTACGTAATATTTTTATCGGCCACCATGTTATCTGGTTATTTTGTAACAGCAACATTACCACTACAGTTAAGGGCAGTAACATCACTTGATAGTGATAGCGTTTATACTCCATCAAGCTCAGTATAAGCGCTAAGGCAACATATAAAAAAGTATCTTTCTTTGCTAGCAGCTTATTATAACCAATTTCATAAATAAGAATACCTATCACAAAATACTGTATTTTCATGGGTAGAATTGATGGCTCTGGAAATCCCCCCCCTTCACCTGTTAGCCAAATTATTTCGTTTATTACTTTAACTAACCCCCACCCTAAAATAGAAGCTAATAAACCTATACGCAAGTGCCCCCATTTCTGCATAGCCAAATATAAAAATGGGAAGGCAAAATAAAATTGCATTTCAAGACTTAAAGACCAATCAGGTAGCATAGTAGAAAAAGCATACTTTGGAATAAGCCCAAAAACAAAGGTAATGTGCGCCATAATATTTTCAATGCTATATGAAATTTTTTTGGGATCATATCCTGAATTTTTTGGCCAAAATGACTCGTTTATTGTCATAAGCGAATCATATCCAGCAAGAAAATATTCAGATAATAAAACGGCCATTAGCAAAGAAAAATAATAAGCGGGCGCTAATCTAAAATAGCGGCGAATATAAAATACTAACCATGTATGTGGGCTATGTAATGGCTCCCTTGCTTCTCTGAAGTTAACATTTAAGGCCATTAAAAAACCAGACACAATCATAAAAATATCAACCGCTAATTTAGGATTTGGTATTAAATAGCTATAGCCGTTATAACCCCAAATAACACAATGCGCAGTGACTACCCAGAATGCCGCAATGGCTCTAAATCCATTGATAAAGTTTATTTCATGAGTCATATTTAGTTTTTATTAAGCTCAGACAAGCAACACTCTATACCGTTAATATCATCTAAAAGTCTTTTTTCCATGGAAAGTAAACGCTTAGACCGTGGTTTTATCAACTTTACTGGACTCCCCGAATAAACCCCCCATTCATCAAGGCTTTTAGTTACGAGTGACTGTGCACCAACAGCCACACCCTCGCCTAGCTTTACCTTGGGTAATATTATCGTATTTGCTCCAACAAGAGCATGACGACCAAAAATGACCTTCCCACCCTTTACCCCAGTATATATTGAAGGAACTGTAGGGTTTGTCATATACCGACCTGTAAAATCATCTGACTTTGAAAACACTTGAACTCCCCAAGACACCCCAGAAAAATCCTCCATAACAATCCCTTCACCGCCAAGCAAAACACAATTCCCACCAATATGAATGTATGAACCTAACGTAATATAGCCATTACCTGCTGCAACTAAGGTACAGTAACCATCTATCCGAACATTATCCCCAATACTGATATTTTCAGCACCAATAATTGTGCAATTACGCGCAATACGTACATTACGACCTAATGCACGAAACCCTTCGTCTTTTAAATCATCTTCCGTGTAATGGCTAGGACCAAATAATTTATTCATTATAATCTCTCGTTTTCAATCAGAGTTTTAATAACTTGGTAACTAATTAACTGAAAAAATTAATATCAGCTAATGTCTTTAATAACTTAACAATAAACTTTATACTACTCTCATCCATTGCGGTTCCTGTTGGCAGCACAATAACTTGTTCGGCAACCTTTTTAGTTTCAGGCAGCATTAACCCAGCATGAGGATAAAGTGAGCGATAAGGCTCCATATTATGGCAACCAGGCCAAAAATATTTACGTGCAAGAATATTTTCTGCTTGCAATATATCCACTAATTGATCACGGCTAAGCGGAAAATCATCACTCACTTCAATGACAATATATTGATAGTTATTACGCTCAGCCTCATCATATTCGACAATATTTAGCCCAGAAATGGCAGCTATGCCTTGTTTATAATTAAGGTAGTGTTTTTTGTTAACTTCCAAAAACTCTTCCAAGCTATTTAAACCTGTTAAACCCATTGCCGCTGATAATTCTGTCATTTTCCCATTAGTACCCGGGTAAATAACATTATCAGCACCTGAAAAACCAAAATTTTGCATTAATCTTAACTGCTTAGCTAAATCATCATCATTGGTTGCGACCATGCCTCCTTCAAAGGTATTAAAAAACTTAGTCGCATGAAAACTAAAGACTTCACAACGTCCAAAGTTCGCAATCATTTTGCTATTGTGAGTACATGAAAAAGCATGCGCAGCATCAAACATAAGCTGTAAACCATATTCATCTGCCACAGCTTGTAAAGCCTCCACATTACAAGGCCGCCCCCATAAATGTACGCCAACAATACCCGTAGTGCGCGGGGTAATCATGCCCCTTACTGCTTCTGGGTCTAGTGTGTGTGTGTTAGGATCAATATCTGCGAATACAGGCGTTATCTCTTGCCACTGCAAAGCATGTGCTGTCGCCACAAAGGTGTAGGAAGGCACAATCACCTCACCTTTTAAGCCTAAAGCTCGAATAGCAATTTCTAATGCAATCGTACCATTACACATGACAATACAGTGCTTAACACCTAAGTGATCAGATAATTTTTTTTCTAACTCTTTTACACAGGGTCCATTATTTGAAAACCACCGCCGATCAAATATTTCATTAGCATATTGTAGAAATTTTTCCCTATCTCCCATGTTAGGTCGCCCTACATGGAGTGGCTGATCGAATGCAGGGGTAGCACCATTAATGGCTAAGTCTGCTTTAGTTCTTATCTGCTTCATATTTTTATCACTTCTTGTTTACTCTTTATCCGCTTACTTTCGATAATGATGGCCTCAGACCTGCCTAATAATATCCCCATCATTAACCATAACCACGGTGCAAGTGATGCATTAGGTAATTGATCTATCATGATGACACTCACTATCAGCGCGTGAGCCGCGAGTAAGGTTTGTTGATTTTTGTCTTTAAGTAGCTTCGCCGCTGTTTTAGCTCTAAATATACATAAAGCCATCATCCCAAACTCTGCCATAAACCCTAACCAACCCGACGTCCCAAATAAGATAATCCAATGTCCATCGGTTACCGTTAAATCTTCGCCAGTTTCTTCATCATGCACACGGTTCCTTCCCCATCCACCCCAGCCAAAGAAAAAACGTTTGCGCGCATGCTCCACTAACAATCGCTCATTGTCAAACCGAAACTCTAAAGACTGTGCCCTATCTGGCCCCATGTAAGTATTGGCTATGCCCGAAATCGCTTGATGAGGGAATACTTTCATAATCGATAATGTAGGGTACATTATCGCTAATAAAGCAACTAAGATTGCTGCCCGAAATTGCATTTTATAGGATATTTTTCTTATCAGTATAAAAGCAAATAAACCATACAGCAATGATGCCATACTTTTACATAAAATCAGCACGACGAAAAAAAAATAACTCACACTAGCAGGTGAAAATCGGCTAACTTTTTCTCTTATCTTCCATAAAGCTGTAGCGGCAGTAAGAACGCAAGCTACAAAAAAGGCGACCCATAATCCATGCCCCATAAAAACTACTGCACGAAACCCTCCGCCTCTTGCTTGCTGCCTAAAACTATGAGGAAAATAGCCATATATCATTGAGTGTATCTGAGGACTCATCCTTATTTCATAAAGAATCGGAATCGAATACCATAAGCCAGCAATAACTAACAGTTTGAACATTAACAACTGATTTTCATAACGTGAAAAAAATTGTAGCCCTATGAAAAAAGGTGTTACAAATAAAAGCTGTTTAATAATTGATGATAAGGAATCATGATGCGTAAGACCTGGCCAAAAATGTCCCCCAATCATTAACCGGTCTGAATTAAGTTCTCCAGTAATAAAGGGTAGAAACACAATAGAGAGAGAAAGAAGCCTAAGCATCCCTTTATGCCTAAAATAGTTAATTGGTTTGCGTTTAATAAACCAGCAGCCGATTATGGCTGACAGAACTGGCATTGAGTGCTTCCCTATTGGTGGTATTAGGGGTAAATCAACCATTGTTTTTACGGGTAAAAACATAAAGCCCCCTATTAATACCCATAAGCTAGCTTCTTGTATTGATCTTTTTTGATAAAGCCTAATTGAAATAATAGGCCATAAAAATAAAGCACTATATGCTAATATATTTCCCCTCCCCATACTAATACCTTATTTCCTACCTAGGCTAAAATGATTTATTTAATTTCAAAAATATAAGCAGGGTAAGCGAATTAAAATATATCCTTAATTTATCATCCGATCAAAAAACAACTGAATTTTCAATTTATTTTTAAATTTAATTAAATAATACTGCTGTCTTTAAGTTTTCCCCTAGCCCTACCTCAGACTTGTGCTTAAGAGAAGATTCTAAGTGATAATCCACACCGTGTGTAAATATTCAGAGACCCTAGCAAAAAACTGATATTCCAGCCAAAAAACTATTCCAAGTCATTGATAGTTCGTTTCGAAGATGAAATATTGGTGAGATTTCTAGTGGGTCTCTGAATACTTACCACCGTGTTGCATTTATTACTAGAACTCACATCTATTTATTTGATCAATTATTCACCCTTTTTTGTATATATCCAAGAGTTTTGAAGCCGCTATATTAACATCATACAACTTACTTAAATGATTTTTACAATTATTAGACCACTTTTCTAAAATTTCTGGTTGCTTAATAACTTGTTTAACAGCATTAGTAACCCCGTCATATATTAATTTATTCGCTTCAGCCAACTCTAGTTTTAATTCCGTATTACTCGCCCAAATACCTAGCCACCTATTTTGCTTCCCCAGCTTAAGGTTAATAACATAACCAGATTCATTATGCTTAACTAGCTCAGGAAGTGCAAATACATTTGTTGTTATAGCAGGTACACCAAGCAACCCTGCTTCTATAATAGCCCAACCCAAGGTTTCATCATACGAAGGTGAAATTAATAAATCATGAGTAGCCATTTTGGCTAAAACAACACTATTCGGTAGCTCTGTGTAATGAGTAACCCATGAAGAATTTTGTAAGGTATCATTCCATTTATTTATATCTGGCGAATATTCCTTTAGTACATAACTGCCTTCTTTAAATTTACCAATAACGACTAACTCAATTTTCACTCCTTTCTTTACGAGGTCTTGCAAAGCCTCAAAAGCAGGTACAAAACCTTTAGGGAATATATCCCCCCCAACAAAAATTATTTTTAAAACCTGAGAAGATACTCTAGGTAATATAGATAAATTTTTGTCGATAGTAACCCCGCCTCTAAATACACTAATTTTTGCAGCTATTTCTGGGTAACCATATTCATTCATTTTTTCTATTGCTAACTTAGCAGCTACATCACTAAGCGCTAATATACCGCGACATCTATTGGATTTAAGTATTGAAAAACCCAAGGACTCCTGCCATTTAAATACATCCCCAAAATAGCGTGGAATTTCATTTTCAAAGGAAATAAAGAAAGGATTAGTACTAATAGGGAGCGTATTCCATGTATGTAAATAATCAATTTTAGTGGGAATAATAATCGGTGTATTTTTGTAAAAATTACTTTTTAATATGCGGTGTATAGGAACTGTTCGGCTCCTTGTGAACTCAACTTCAGAGGCGGGCAATGAGTACGATACTCGCTCATAGCCATAACAAGGAAAAACAATACCTATTTTTATTTTAGATTTCCCCGCTTTATTAGATGGGAACGCTACACTATCCTTAATATTCATCAACATTCCCTTTTACCAACTTAAACAGTTTAAAAAAATTTATAACTTACAGCCACAAAAAAATATTAAATTTAATATTTTCATAAACTTGTAAAATATCATACAATTTTATAGCTTAACTGATTTTACATTTTCCTCCTATGCATGTAAGGAGGCACCATAAAACTATACTACTAAATAAATTAAAGGCTATGAATAATTTTCAAGTAGCTCCTTAGCACGTAATGTTTGTAGTTCCTTATATTTATTAAAAGTAGTCCAAAT
>Ga0209707_1002363_pt1 | contig 9946 bp, 10 predicted proteins | sample EN4Hudsemesocosm_FD_184630 | JGI IMG/M metagenome (GOLD analysis project Ga0209707, IMG submission 184630) | Methane-oxidizing microbial communities from mesocosms in the Hudson Canyon - EN4B Hudson Canyon (SPAdes) (version 2) | ecosystem: Environmental > Aquatic > Marine > Cold seeps | place... | reverse complement strand
CCTAATTTTGAAGACACACAAATGTCTGAAGCATTTCGCGCAAGGAAGTGGAGAAATCTCAAACAATTAATTAAGGAATCCGAATCTAAACATTCAAAATTTGCATGGAAATTACCTGATAGCAATAAACAGCTCAACCGAATTAATCGCTACTTTTCTAACCCTTATTATATTTTCGTCTACCGTGATATTTTTGCTATTGCAAACAGGAAAAACCTAGCAAAAAATGACGACCTTCTAACAGCCATGCAAACTAGCCTTGCATCATATAGTCGAATAATAAAATTCATTAAAAAAAACAAAATAAACGCGCTACATATCTCATATGAAAAATTGCTACAAAACAAAGATGAATATGCACAAGAACTCGCTTTATTCTGCAATATACCAGCTTCCGAAGAATTATTGCAAAAAGTTAGCGATATAATAGAGCCCTCTCCTGATAATTATCTCTCTTGGGTAGAAACATCACTCCAGGTAACAAAATTAAAACAATCAGGTTACGATGGTTATATAGACTTAATATCAGAGGAATCAATATCAGGTTGGATGTTACAAATAAATAATAAATCAGCTGTGACAGCAGAACTACTCATTAACGATGAATGTCACTTAGAGTTTAAATGTGATAATTTCAGGAAAGACCTAATTGATGCTAAAAAGTCTAGCACGGGAAATGCTGGCTTCAGTATCCCGTTAAAAAAAGGAATTATTAATAATAATGACACAATAAGCATTAGAATAAAAGGATCTAACTCTTGTTTATCAAAACGGTATTTTTCAAAGTAGATATCATCTACTTACATTGAAGTGGAAAACCAAAGAGGAAAGCCAAAGCAAAGCACTTAAAGAAAGCACTTAAAGAAGCACTTAAAGGGTCAAGTCTTGTATTTTGCAACCACCCGACTTACCGTTGAATAATGACATCCAAAATAATTTGCAATAGTTTCCATTGTATACGCACCTGATTGATAAGCTTCTACAATAGTCTTATTTCTATTACCACTTATCTTCTGATATTCATCTAATGTTTTAGCAGGTTTTCTACGCTGCTTTAAAGGGACTTCCGACAACTCCCGCGCATCCCCCTTTAAATACTTCATTTGCTTTATGACAAAATCACTGTTTCCTAAATAAATTTGGTGCTTTAAATCACTCCAAATATCTTGTCCTACTCCCTGCAACACAAACTCTTGAAACAACTCAATCGCTTGACTTCGTTGTGCACCAAATTGCAATAAAATAGCATCAGTTGCCAACCCATCAAAACCAAATGATTCACCAATAGTCACCAAATAACTACTCCAAAGCCATTCGTCCGGCACTTTAACCATTTTAGCCCTAACAGGGTTCAAAACAACATAACGACAAAGCTCAAGTAAATAACCCTCCTTATCCACTAAAATTGCTTTATAACGCCCTTGATACAAATGGCCAACTCGTTTATGTTTACTATTAAACCTTTGAGTGTATACACCATTAAGATGTCGCATCCCTCGCGATAAATTCCCCTCTGGCGTCTCAATCACCAAATGATAATGATTTGTCATCAAACAATAACTATGAATCACCCAGTTAAAACGTAAACATACCTCTGCAAGCAAGGATAAAAACATTTCAAAATCAGAATCTTCTAAATAAATAGCCTTCTTCTCATTCCCTCGTGAAGTAACATGATATAAAGCACCAGAAAATTCTAACCGAAGTGGGCGACTCATTTTTACCAACCATTACCTGTATTAAACTAGAATACAGTCTAAACTAAATCATCAAATTTGCAAAATACAAGACTTGACCCTGTTATTTTTGCTGTTATTTTCTATTATTTTTATTTAATAAACTTCGTCGTGCGCGCCTATATCAATCGGTATTATCTCTTGATCTGTCAAAATAAAATCAATCACGATGCGATATTTTAAATTAATTGAAACACTATAAAACTCATTTAATTTGCCCTGAAGCTTATGTAATCTTAATGACGGGTGAAAAGGATCAATTTCAAGTAACTCAAGGGCTTTAACATATCGCTCCAATGCATCGGGGTGCTTTTTAATAAATTTTTTTAGCTTTTTAAAATACTCATCCGTTCTAATAATCTTATAAGTCATCCATCAACTCTTTAACATGCTCAGCCGCAGTTTGTACTTTATAACGCCCCTCTTTGATATCTTGCATTGCTTTCATATGAGCAAGATCAAGCTCATTCTGCCTAAACTCGTTATAGCGCTCTACCTCCAACACTACATATTTATTTTTACCTCGTACATTAATAACAAGTTCATCGGCCTTTTCAAGCATTTTCCCAAAAAAAGAAACGCCTTTTGTTTTAACATCATTCGCAGTAATAACCATAATAACACCCTAAAAAGTACTTTTAAAAGCATTCTAGCACGAACTACCTGCCAAAACTCCTGAAGACAACACTTCATTCCAAATTATAAACCCACACCACCCTACTGCAGATTAATACACCTTATGCGGGTCATTCACATGTAAATATTTCTTAATTCGTGCAAAATTCAAGACTTGGCTCCTTATTTACATACACTTATTTGCACCAAGCTGGCTGAATTGCTTTTCATTTTTAATGCTTGAATAAAATTGAATATTAATGAATAATAATGACTATAAAAGACATGAAATATCATTATTTTTAAGAGTAAATAGAAATGAAAACAGTAACTATGCGTATAGATGAAAGCGTTTATGAAATGATTCGCCAAGCGGCTGATGGACAAAAAAGGAATATGTCTAACTTTGTTGAATTTGCAACGTTACAATATTTAACCTCATCCCAATACATTGACCAAGAGGAACTGAGTGATATTCTCAATGATAAATCCTTAATAGAAAATTTAAACTCAGGTTTACAAGATGTAAAAAATGGAGATTACACCCTTGTCTGATTTTCAGATTGCAGAAACCAAAACCTTTCAAAAAGAAAAAACAAAATTAGATGATAAACTTTACAAGAAAATTAAAGACATTGCTTATCCACAACTTAGGAAAAACCCATTTTTTGGACATAACATAAAAAAGCTCAAAGGAGAGCTTGAGGGTATATATCGTTATCGGTTTGGCAATTACCGACTGTTCTATACAATAGAAAAAGAAAAGATTATCGTAGCTATTTTAGATATTAAGCATCGCCAAAAGGCTTATGATTAACAAAAAATCAAGCTGGCTGGTCATTCACACGTAAATATCTCTTACTTCATGCAAATTGCAAGACTTGACCCCATTATTTTTGTAAGGTTCTTCATGAAGAATATAATCTCTAACTCTTCATCAACTAAACGTAAAATTTCATCTGAGTCGCAAGTATAATCCTGATAATAATACTGTATTTGTATTTGTCGTTTTGCCTTAAAGTCATCAAAGGTATTATAGGTCTGATTTGTGGCATACCTGCTATTTAGCCATGTATCCTTTATAGCGTATTCCATATACTTATCTGAATCGTAAATATGTAAATCGTTTTTTTCTGCAAGAACACACTTTGACCCCACAACTACACATTTTTTATTATTGATCCATTTGTACTTTGCAAGTCCTGCGCCCCATGGAACAACACACAAATCAGAAATTTCGATCCAAGGAATATTTTGTTGAAGTGTTGTACCCACAACAGAAATTACATTTTTATTGCTATCTACAAGGCTGCCTGCCAACTGAATTTCAGCGTTTAAATCTATATTGCCATGTGAGCTATATACATCACCCGATTCGATAATATTCATTCCATCAACTATAAAGCCTATACTTGGATATTTGCTAGTTAAATCATCAATAAGCTGAAAATATGTTTTTTTCTGATTAAGCCATTGACGAGTGCCTAAGCGTATGCCGAGTAAAATAATAGGAAAATGCTTTTCTCTAAATTTTACAACCTCTTCTTTTACTGAACAACTATCTATCGAAGATTTCAATATAAAACGTGAAACAAGATTATGTACGTAATTATCTTTTAATGTTATTAAAAATAAATTGTCACGAAAAATATTTTCCTCTAAAGAAACATCATTATTTAAAGGATACTGTTTTAATTTTTCATTGAATGGCTTTAATAGATTTAAACTAAGCACTGGTGCATCAACTATAAAACTATCTACCTTATCTTTCCATACATCATTTTTTATAAATGGCACCAAGGCTGTAACACCATTCCATATAGAATGACCTAGGTGTTCATAATTCTGATTTTTAACAACAACCTTATTTAAAGCAGTAGATTGCAAATATTTCTCATACTCGGGTTTATTAAGATTAATAACTCTGAGTAGCTTAGCAAAATACATGACTAAAAAATCGTTAGCTTTATTGTATAAAGCCAACTCTGAATCATCATCCAAATAACCGAATAAAACTCTATTTTCAGCTGGAATATAAACCTGATATGAGAAGAAAGGGTGTGCCCAATCACTAAAAAAACTTAAATAAAACCCTTCCTCAAACCAATACGAATATTCAGATACACTTTTTGAAGACTGCACTTTTTCTCCATTAAAAGGCGAAATAAAGCTAATATATCGCTCAGAAATGGCTTTAAACATAATTTTTTTGCCTAGTAATCCATCACCTTTTTTAATTTCATTAGGGTAATCAACAGAATTTAGATCTAAAAAATCAATTATTTTTTTTTATTTAAAAAAATATCTTTAGCGTTTTTACTTAAGTTGCAGTGTTGGTCTATAAATTCAAACTTTAATTTATTTTCTACAAGTAATTTATACAACCACATAGGTTGTTCTGGATTGAGTTCAATAGCTTTCTCAATAGATTTTTCAGCTAAATCTTTTTTACCGACTTCTGATTGCGTCCGCCCCAAAAAACGCCACATCCCTTCATCTTCTGGGTTATTTTCTAATTCTCTGATAAAAAATAATTCTGCATCACCCAATAGACCATTCCTTATTAACTTAATCCCTTCTTCTAATTCTGCCATTTTGAACTCCACAAGCCTCCTTCTATCAGTAGCTTCTTTTCTGGCGCTATTTTTTGTTTCATATACTCAGCCCATTCACTTGGAAGCTGGAAAGACTTAGTTTTATTGACTTTTTTCTCCAGCCTTTCTATTTCGGGCTCTATTTGCTTAATACCTAAAAAAGACTGCACCTCTAGCAACATTTTAACTGGATCTTCTCTGAAATCTTCAAAATAAAGAATCATCAACTCTTCATCCTTTAATGATTGCTTTAACAATTTATAATTATTTGCATACTCAGCATTAACCCAAAAAAAATGCTTATCCAATAAATCTTTAAAATGTTCAAACCCAACTTCCAGCGCCTCGTCTTCTCTGTTAACCCATTTCATATGAAACTTATAGTGCGACCAAAGGCGTTCCAATGGATCCCTTAATGTATAAATGACTTTAATATTTTTGGCCGTTTTCCTTACATTATCCCACCCACCTTTATCCATCTGACAATATAGGTTAGAAAAATCAGCACAAAACTTGCTTTCTGTATTGAGAGAAAACAAACTTTCATACCATTCATTATCTATCTCGTTTTGACAAGCATAGTTTGCATACCAATAAATATCATCTAAATTTTCTGAAATAAACTTCGGATTTCCCCTAGCACACTTTTCCATAACCTCCTTAAGTTTTATAATTCTTTTTCTATGATTTAACTGGTCCTCTATACCTACTATATTAGCAAAATAATGTATTTCTTTTTCAGGTGTAAAATAAATATCAGGATGGTCTTTTAATTGCTCATAAAGCCAAGTGGTACCTGCTTTCATTGCACCAACACTTAAAAATAGATTTTCAATCACCCTTGTTTCTCCCTTGACTTATTTCATACATAACACTGTAGCGATTATGTTCTTTATGTTTACAATTTTTTTCTTCTATCAACGCTTTTTTATATTTTAGTAAATCATAAGGAGCGATATCTAGATTAATAGCATGAAAATACCAATTCTCAATATTATTATTAATATTGATTGTCTCATTACTGTGATTTTGAGGTATATCATAGGTAGTTGTAATAAGGTAATTTGCTTGAGACTGATAGACTTTATCTAAAACATTGTTAATTACCGCTGGCTTCATATGAAACAAGACATCTCGGCAAAGAATTAAATCTACTGATGGATATTCTTCCGTGACAATATCACTTAAATGAAACGACGTATTATCATCAGAAAATTTAGCATTAAGTTCACTTACTAAATCAGGATGCGCATCCCATCCGATATATCTAAAACCTGATCCGCCCTCTTCTTTTCGTATTCGCTCTATTAGTAAATAAAACCAATTCCAATCACCACACCCTAGATCTAAAAGTGATTTAATCTTGTATTTTTTTACTATATCGAAAATAAAATCTGATGCTTCTTGAGTATTTTCTATATAACTACCAAGGCCAGATGCTGACTCTCTATTGCCACTCTTTTTTTCTTTTAATCCAAACTCAACGAATTTTTTAGCTGAATCAAAATTTGTATTTTTATTATCAATCATCTAAAAAAACCTTTAAAGTTTTTACTTGTTCTTCTACCCTAAAAACTGTATTTAGCTTCGCTAGCCCCTTATACTTGGTATAATTAACATCTAGTTTCTTAAAAACAGCTTCTATTGCTTCTTGCGTAGGCTCTATCACAAACCCATTTTCACCTTCAACTACATCCTCACCAATCCCTCCCAAATTACTCGCCACAACCCAACAGCCACAAGCTGCGGCTTCTCGCGTAACCAAACCAAAGCTCTCAGGCCAAATCGAAGGTGCAAAAAGTACATCTATTTTTTGATACAGTTTTACAATATCATTTTGCTTGGCACGACCGATAAAGGTAACAGGAACATCACCCCATGCTTCATGTGATTCATAGCCGCCTTCTTTAGAATGGTCAACAATTAAAAACTCCAAGTTTTGAGGTTGAGACTCCATGACCGCTTTTTGCAGTATATCATAGCCTTTATGCGCACTCATGCCACCAATATGGGCGCAAACGACTTTATCGGTGTGGCTCGTCTCTTTAGGGCTCCAATCAATATGACTTGAAATCCCATTTTTAGTCACGGCAATGTTAGCAACTCCATTTTTACGATAAATTGCTGCAAATGCTTCTGATACCGTCAAGACTTGTTTTGCATCGTGAAGTAATGATTTAAGGTATTGTCTTCTATCTATTGACTCATCCAGGGTGATATTAGCAGGGAGTTGAATGGATTCAAAAATATCGGGGTGCCCATGTTCATAAACTTTTTCTTGCGCATCTACCAGAAATTGATAGTCGGAAATCCACCAAGCATCGTGTGCTGTAATAATGTAAGGAATTTTTAAATCTCTGGTTACTTCAACTATCGATGCCGTTAAGCGCTGCACGCAATGAAAATGTACTAAATCTGGCTGTTCATCCGCTAAAAACTCGGAGAAAATATCATACATCGCGGAATCTTTAGCATGCCAATCCATATGCTCTCGCCATAGGGTTGTCGTTCGGTAGGCTCTTGCGCCTTTATGGTTATAAACCGTCATTTGATGCGGTGTCCTGCCTTCCGCATCTGCGGTAAATACGCACAGCTCATAATCATCTTTATATTGATCAATCAAAACATCGAAATTATCTTCTACTACTCGCGTTGCTCCGCCTATTGATTGTGGAGCAAAGAACACGTTAACTAAGGCAATTTTTTTACGCGGTTTGCTAGTGAGTTGTGTTGTTTGTTCAACAAGGTACTGATCTAAATTTTCAACCAACTGACTTCCAAGCGTTTGCAACGAGTACTCCTCTTTGACTCTTTGCATCGCTGCCTGTCCTATTTCTTGCCTTTTTTGTGGGTTACTGGCTAGCTTGTGTAATGCCTGATACCATTCTTCTGATGAAGAAACGATGTAACCGTCTTCATCATGGCGAATAACATCATGATAATTATGGGTATTACTGACAATAGAGGGGATTGAAAAACAGGCGGCTTCAAACCATTTGAGTTCACTTTTACAATTATTTATTTCATCGTCATGCAATACGGCAATATTAATATCGGCTAGTTCTAATAAAGACCAATAATTTTGCACTTTTTTAATGGGGGGTATTTGCCTGTATTGCTCTTTGAATTTAAGCATAAAGCTTTGAGGCAATTGCAAGTAGCCAGCCACGATAAACCTAAGCTGTTTGTTCTCTTCTAAAACGCGCTCTATTGCCGGTAATGCCAATTCAATAAAGTCGCTATTGTGGGCTTGAGTACCGCTACCATAGAATATATCAATGGTTTGTTTATGGCTTTTATCAGTTTGCTTGAATTTATTAAGTGAGTCTAATCCGTTACGGTGCAATAAACACTGATGGCCAAATACTAATTTTTCTAAATGTTTGGTTAAGGGCACTGTAGAGGCTAAACCGATACGGCAAAACCTTGCGGCTGAATTAAATAAGCCCATACCTTTGGACAGCTCTTGATAGGTGTGCACATCAACATAGCCACCATAGGTTTCTAATGGTGGTGGATAGGCTTCATCGAATAGTAAGTCGTCTATTTCATAAATAGACAGTTTACCCGCCGCATTAGTTTGCGCCATCGCTTTGAGTACTTGTGGAACAGAGGGTACGCGATAAAAGATAACCACATCATGGGTTGCTAGCTCATGCTTGGCTTTATCCAGTTTTGTCCAATCCAATTCTGTTACTTTTTTTCCTGCTAACTCTAGTTGTTCTACTTTTTGGTCTATTCGATACCGAATACATTGCGGTACATGATAATCCCCAACTATCAGAATTCTTTCTGCATTGATAGTGCCTAAATGAGGATTTTCAGTTTGCCCCGCTGCATTTAAGTAGGCTTGGTACATTATTTCTGAGCTAGCTTTGTTAAGTTCAATGAGTCCTTGTCGGTCAGAGTCATCAACAAGTAAATTGGCTAAGGCTTGTTGGTCTTGCCAAAAATTAGTACACAGTTCATCGAGTAAGTCTAAAAATTGGGTTTTATTCGATTGATAAGTTAAGGCTTTAGTCAATGCAAGAAAAGCGTTCGAATAGTCATTTAATGCATTATAGGCATTAATTTGGTTATATGCAGACCAAAACAAATTTGGTTGCAAGAGCAGTGCCTTTTTATAATATTTAATGGCTATTAAATGGTTGTGATTATTTAAGTAAATATTACCAATTGACTCATACGCCTCAGCATCTTGATAAAAAACTAAACTAGTTCTAAATAGTACAAGTCCTTCTTCACGATCTCCCGAAACCGTATGTTTATTTGCCAGTTCTTTATAAATAAAAGCCGTTTTTTTAGATGTTTTAGCTAGTTTAATTGGCTGTACTTTTTCTGCTGAGATTATGTCTAATAAACCCTGTAATTCATTAGTGTCTTTATTATCAACAAAAGATTGTACGAGTGTGGTTAATGTTGACTCAGTGAAAGAGTTTACATCTAAGCCTTTGGCTATTACCCAGTCTGCATAGCAAGGATATCTCTCTTCTTTCTGCCCTATTTGATAAAAATGACTTGTTGCTTGCAGCTGAGTTTGTATGCCATTGTCATAAAGGTCAGGGTAAAGTGCTAGATAAAAATAAACATTAACTTTTTTAAGGTCTATTTCATCAGCATTTTCTATTTTTAATTGTTTCAACATTTGCTTGAAAGAGGGAATTCGTCCTTCAGCCTTACCATGTTTTTTCCAATGTTGAATAAGCTGTTCTTCGGGCATAGCCGATAAGTCTGAATAGTATTGGCTATAAAATTCAGAATCTAATTCTACTGGAGCATACTCACTTGAACTTTGAAGTGGAGCTACTTTTTTTCGTATCCCAAAGAATTTTTTTTTGTTTTTATACATTGTGTATTGATTCTCTATAATGGTTAAGTCTTGCATTTTGCAACTATTCACCTTTCTTATTCTTTCTCTAGTATTTGTTCTATCTCTACTTTTTTCAGTCCCGTCACTACCATTATTATCTCAATTGGCATATCTTCTCCAGCCAAATTTAA
>Ga0209707_1002362_pt1 | contig 9948 bp, 7 predicted proteins | sample EN4Hudsemesocosm_FD_184630 | JGI IMG/M metagenome (GOLD analysis project Ga0209707, IMG submission 184630) | Methane-oxidizing microbial communities from mesocosms in the Hudson Canyon - EN4B Hudson Canyon (SPAdes) (version 2) | ecosystem: Environmental > Aquatic > Marine > Cold seeps | place... | reverse complement strand
GAGATATTAAATTTCCAAGTCAAATATAATGAACTTTAAAAAAATAAATTGCGTGCTATCTAATTAACTACTCTAAAAAATACGTATGTGGAAAAACTTTAACACACCAACAAAATTTCCAACTATTTTCCAATACACTTATGAATTAGACAAAAAAAAGGGAAAGTAAAAATGCTTTCCCTTTTTTGTACTATAGATAATAAGTTATTTGGAGTGGTAACTTGAATTCATACACTGCTTTTATATATTTCACCAAGTGGACGTCTTAATTATAAAAATATTCATCTTTTCATATTTTGTAGTTTTTTCAAAGATAAATTTCCAAAGTAAAAACTTTATTTTCAATTCTAGAACTAAGCAGAATAGGTATCTCACGAAGTAGACTAGAGTCGATAACAATATATTTTAAACATACGTGGCAGTACCTGTCTTCTTGTAGTGTCTTTGAACCTTTAATCAATGATAATACATATAAAAATAAAAAGTTAAAAAAAATACTATATATACCAGTAGGATAAGAGTTAGTTCAACAACCTGTAGATTTTAGAACTTTCCAAAAAATAAGGAGTAAAAGATATCCTGTGATATAAGTTAATGACTATTGGTTACTGACACAAAATTCTGAACAGTCTCATCGGCTAACACTCAATATTCTACTTCGGAATATAAATCAAAAACTTAGCACCAATTCTTGTATTTCTTACTTTTAGTTTTCCATTCATATTTTTGTCTACAATTATTTTAGACATATACAACCCTATTCCTGTACCGTTTGCTTGTGATTTTGTAGTAAAATATGGTTCAAAAACCTTATTTTTTGGTTTTGTTTGAATACCTCCGCCATTATCTTCTATCGATAAAACAATTGAGTCATTCTCTTCATAAGCTATTATTTTAATAAATGCATCTTTTATATTTTTTTCTAGTAAAATATCTTTAGCATTTGTCATTATATTTAATACCACTTGCTGATACTCATTTAAATAAGTATTAACAGTGATTTTTTTATCTATAATAATATTTACATCTATCTTATTATTTTCTAAACTACTTGAGATAATAGTCATAACAGAGTTCATAATATTTTGAAGAGTAAAAACCTCTTTTTCTTTCTTTGGCATAAAAAAGTTTCTAAAATCATCGATTGTATGAGACATATATTCTATTACATCATCTGCTTCATCAGCTTTCTTTTTCATAGTTTCTGTATCTAATGCGCCTAAACTATGCTTAAATTTCATATTCATCAAGATAGATGAGAGTTCAGAAAGTGGTTGTCTCCATTGATGTGCAATATTTGAAATCATCTCGCCTAAAGCAATAAACCTTGATTTCTCGACTAAGAGTTGTTCTTTTTCTCTATTCTTTTCTATCTCTTCTTCTACTCTAATTTGAAGCGTAGAGTTTAGTTCTTCAAGTAATTTAGCATCCTCTCTTACTTTACGTTGATAGTCTTTTAATACAGTATCAATTTGCTGAGATATAACAATTGAAACAATAATAGCAATAGTTAAAAATAGAATAAATAAAACAATATTTTGATATATTTGTTTTTGAATATTTTTTTCTAAGTTTTTACGTTTAAAAAGTATCTCACTTTCAATATCATCAATATAAACACCAACTGCAATAACCCAATTTAATTTTTTATGATATTTAAAATATGACAATTTTAACGTTGCTTCTGTTTCATTTGGCTTTTTATATGCATATTCAGTGTATGATTCGCCAGTTTTTCGTATATTAGATAAAAATTCCTCTCGAAATTTTTTTCCATTTGCATCTTTGAAATTTGTAGAAATATATCGGTTAAGTAAGTCTGGTCTATTTGGGTTTACAATCAACCTAGCAAAATCATCTCCTCCGTGTATATTTCTTATTTCATATACAAAAAAGTAATTACTCTTTTTTTCTTCAAAAGTAATATTATTTAAAAGTCTTATCGCTTCATTTTTAAATTCAATATTATTTATATCTGTACTTATAATATTATAATTTAAAATATCAAAAATAGTATCAATCTCTTTTTTGAGTGTTTTTCTTTTTTCTTTATAATATTCTTTTACAAATTTTTCCATTTTTATATCAAAATCTTTGTATGTATTATCAATGTAAAAATATGAAATCATAAATATCATACTAGACATAATAATGATAAAAATATAAATAATCATTTTGGGTAAGTTTTTTTCTGTAATTAAATTCAAATTTGTCCCTATAACCTTATTTATGCTATGATAACATAACTTTTCTAATAAGGATTTTTCATCATACAAAATAATTTAATTGCTAAACTAAAAGCGTTTTCGGTACTTTATGTTGAGGATGATAATGGTATAAGAAGTAATATTTCAGAGATACTTACTCATCTATTTAAAGATACATATACAGCTGAAAATGCTATTGAAGCATATAAACTTTACTCAGAACATAAACCAGATTTAATCATTACTGATATCAAAATGCCTAAAGAAAATGGTATTGAATTTATAAAAAAGATTCGAATAGATGATTCTAAAACTAGAGTCATAATAGCTTCAGCACATACTGATTTAGACTATATGTTAGAAGCAGCACAGTTGCATCTAATAAAATATATTGTTAAACCAATAACAGAAGAAAAATTAATGGAATCATTGTCTACTTTTGTTAAAAGTCATACTAAAAACCAATTATTTAACTTAGGGGACGATATTCTATTTGATCATAGTAAATCTATCATCAAGAATAATTATGAGGAATTACAACTTACAAAAAAAGAAAATCATTTTTTAAAACTACTAATGTCAAAAGATAGAATTATTACATATGAAGAGATAGAGAATCAAATTTGGGACGATGAATTTGTGATGACACAAAACGCATTACGATTATTTATTAAAAATCTTCGAAAAAAACTTCCTTCTAAAGCGATTAAAAATGTTCAAGGGATAGGTTATAAACTTCAAGTCGATGGAGACAAGTCATAAAAAACATACAATTTATTAATGGAATAAAATATGGTATATCTTATTTCTCTATTTTACCAATAAAAGTAAAAGAATTTGAAGCGGACAAACAGTTTTATAAAGGGGTATTATTTAGTTTACCTATAGTAGGAATTCTATTATCTTTTATAACAATACTGCTGTTTACTATTTTGCCATTTCCTGTACTATACAAAGCTATATTATGTGCTATTCTTTATCTTTTCTCATACGGTTTTTTACATTTAGAAGCTGTATGTGATACTATAGATGGCTATTTTGCATCTTTGAGTAATAAAGATGTATATGAAGTTATGCATGAACCACAAGTTGGTTCAATTGGTGCAATTGGAGGATTTTGTTTTGTACTTTTAAAAATATTAGCTATTTCATATTTATTGTATTATGAATCTTTTATTGCTCTTTTTGCAGCAATGGTATTAAGTAGAACATCATTATTTTTTGCACTCGATTTAACATATCATGAAAAAAGTCATTTTGTTAAAAGTATACAGGAGTCTTTTAAAACATCTATTTTTATAAAATTACTATTTTTACCTTTTAATTTATTGACAAAATTTATTTTAAATCTTCTTAAAAAGAAACTAGGTTTTATAAATGGTGATGTCTTAGGTTTTAATATTGAACTACAAGAGATTATATATCTTAATTTGGGAATAATTTTAGTACTATCCTAAACAAAAAATAAAAAGGTTTTACAATAAAAAATATTAGTATTTTAGGTACAAGCAGCGATGCTGGGAAATCAACTATAACATTTGTTATTGCTCGTATATTACAGGATATGGGACACTCAGTTGTACCATTTAAAGCACAAAATGTTTCTAATAATTCGCATGTATGTGATGATGGAAAAGAGATAGCAATAGCACAATACTTCCAAGCAGATGTATTGGGTGTAGAGACCTCTTATCATCTTAATCCTGTATTATTAAAATCTGGTCGTGGTAGTAGTGCATCTTTAATCGTAGAGGGCGAAGTTGTACAAAATAAAGATGTTAGAGAATACTATAGGGACCTAGATATATTAAAACCAGCAGTAGACAGATGTTTTAACTATTTAAACGAAAGATATGATTGTGTAGTTTGCGAAGGTGCAGGAAGTCCCGTAGAATTAAATCTTATGGATAAGGATCTCTCAAATATCTACATTGCCGATAATTTTAATACTAAAGTGATATTAGTAGCAGATATACAAAGAGGTGGAGTTTTTGCATCTATTTGGGGTGTATATAATCTATTACCCGAAAAAATTCGAAATAATATTATAGGTGTTATAGTAAATAAATTTCAAGGTGATATGACACTTTTTGATGAGGGTGTTAAAATTATAGAAGAAAGGTTTAAAATACCTGTTCTTGGAGTTTTACCATATCAACCTTTTAATCTTGGATTTGAAGATAGTGCTAGTTTAAAAAACTTTACTCAAAACTGTTCAAAAGCCACAAGAAAAATTGCAGTTATATCCTATCCATATATGAGTAACTACAATGACTTTGAACCGCTTATTGCGGATAATGATATTTGTTTAGAATTTGTTTCATCAAATGTATCTTTGGATAAGTTCGACGAAGTGATTTTACCCGGAAGTAAACTTGTAATAAAAGATTTGATTTGGTTAAAAGAAACAGGTTTATTTGAACAACTGCAAAATAGGAAAAAAGAGATTACTGGAATCTGTGGTGGATATCAAATGATGTTTAAATATATCATTGACGATTTATGTATAGAAACATTAACTCCAACAAAAGAGTCTGGACTTGGTTTTATAGATGATAATATAATTTTTCTAAAGGATAAAGTACTTAAGAAAAAATTATACAAAGTGTTTAAGAATGATTGCGACGGCTTCGAGATACACCACGGCATAAGTAAAAAGTATCCAATTAGTTTTGAAAAAAATAATATTAAAGGCACATTTGTCCATGGTTTATATAACGATAAAAAGTTTGACCAATTCAAAAAAACTACTATTGATGAATTTGTAAATAATATGAAATCAAAACTTGATATCGAAAAAATCTACCAAAGTATACAGGAAGATTAATGATACAATCAATCATAAAATTTGGTTTACAAAAACCAATATTAAATTATATGTTACTTCTTTTTGTATTTATTCTTTCAGTATTTTCATATTTGCAAATACCAAAAGAGATATTTCCTATTTCAAGTTTAGATGCTATTACAATTAATGGTAACTATGCAGGTGCTAGTAGTAATATTTTAAATAAATTAGCTGTTCAAAAAATAGAAGATGAACTAAGTAGTGTAAGTGAAGCAAAAACAATTACTACGGTAGTTAAAACAGGATTTTTTAGTATAAATATAAAACTAAAAAGTGGTTATAAAGTACCGGATGTAATTGATGATATAAAAGATATAGTCACAAAAATACGAGTAGATTTGCCTACAGATATGGATGAACCAACAGTAAAAGAGGTTACGAGTGCCTTTCCCCTTGTTACTATTGCTATTTTTGGAGATAAATCAAGAGAAGAACTTATTAAAATTGCGGATGATATAAAATCAAAAGTAAATAAAATAGGTGACTTAAGTGAAGTTACGATTTGGGGTGATAGTGACAAAGAGTTACTTATCACTTTTGATGAAGCAAGAATAGAAGCATATGGATTAAATAAAGCTTTAGTAATAAGTACTATATCAAATACGAGTTCTATTTTTCCTGCAGGAATTATAAAGGATATTGGTACACACTATTATTTAAGTAGCCAAAATGGTGAAAAAGACTTAACAAAACTCAATAATATGATTTTAAAATTTGGAAATCAATCTATATATTTAAAGGATATTGCTAAAGTTGAATTTAAATTAGCAGATGTATCAACAAAATCTCACTATAACGGTAAGCTAGATATGTCTATAGGTATTAATAAAGGACGTTCTGGGGATAGTATTGCTTTAGTAAAAGAGATTAAAGAGATACTTGCTATTGAACAAAAAAAATATGCGGATGTAAAGTTTGATACCTATACCGATACATCTGTTTGGATCAAAAATAGGCTTAACACAGTAGTAAGTAATATCTTTTTTGGAATAATGCTTTTATCTACTGCCCTATTCTTTTTTATTAATATAAGAATTGCTTTTGTTGTTGCAGTTGGAATACCAACAAGTTTTATGATAGGACTAGTCGCTGCTGACCAATTAGGTTATAGTTTAAATATGTTATCACTCTTAGGTGCTTTATTGGCTCTTGGTATGCTTGTTGATGAAGCTATTGTTGTTGCAGAAAATATTTATCGACATATGGAAATGGGTAAAGATAAAATGACGGCAGCTTTAGATGGTGCAACAGAGATGTTTCCTGCTGTATTAACTGCAACTGCTACAACAATCTTTGCATTCTTGCCAATATTGCTGATGACAGGAGAAACAGGTGTATTTATGAGAATACTTCCTATTATGATTTCTGTTCTTTTAGTAAGTTCTCTCTTAGAGGCATTTTTCTTTTTACCTTTACATGCAAAACATGCTCTAAATGTAAATAAAGAAGATGCAAAAGCAGATACCATGTGGATAAAGAATAAAAAACTTTATCGAATTATTTTATCATTTTGTTTAAAATGGAAATATATATCATTTATCTCGCTAGTTTCTTTTATCATTATTGCAACATTCAGTTTAGGGAAAATACTTAAATTTGAGTTTATGCCTGACTTTGATACTACACAAGTTTACATCTCTGGTTCTGTTGGTGTTGGTCATGATATTGATGAGACAGAAGAGATTATATTAAATCTAGAGAAAAAACTTCTTAAAAACTTTGATTTAGGTCAGGAGATAGATAGTATCAGTTCTGTTATAGGATTAAAACTAGATGGGAAACAGCTCCCTCAAAATGAAGAGTTTTATTTTCAAATTTTTGTAAATCTTCAAGAAAGAGCACCATCAAACTTTTTTGATAAATTTATCAATCCATATTTAAGTCCAAAATATGATGATACTGATATGACTCGTATTGAACCTGCTAGAACTATCTCTGCTAAAATGACAGAGATATTAAAAGAGGAGATAGAATCTAGTCAATTTCCAGAATTAAAAATCACTGTACCAGGTGCGGGAATTGTAAGTCATGATATAGAAATAAGTTTTAATAGCACAAATAAAATAGCTTTAGGAAATGCTATAGTTGAAGTGAAAAATAAACTCTCATCAATAAAAGGAATTACTAATATTGCAGATGATATTTTATTAGGAAACCAAGAACTTAAATTTTCTGTAAATAGTTATGGTCAACAATTAGGTTTTACAGAGAGTAGTTTAGTAAATGAATTAAAACCTTTTTATTTTAAAGGGAGTTTTTCAAAAATGTATGATGAGCAAGGTATCGTAGAAATTGTGATGCAGTCTAAAAATAAAAATATAAAAGACTCTCTAAATAAGTTTGAATTAAATATACCAAATAGTACTCAAAAAGTTCTTTTAACAGATGTCGTTACGTTTACTAAAGTAGCAACACTTAGTCAAATATTTAAAGAAGATGGTACAGCAATACAAAGTATCACTGCTTCTATAAATGGAGAGATTACAAGTGCAGAGGTTTATGAAAAATTACAACCTGTATTAGATAAATTAAAAAATGATGTAAATATAGATATCAAAGGTGAACAAAAAGAGAATACTAAAGTACAAGAAGAGATGGCACAAGCTGCACTAATTGCAATTGTACTTATTTTTATTTCACTTGTTTGGATGTTTGATTCTATTATAAAATCATTTATTATTCTTAGTACCATTCCTTTATCTATTTTAGGAGTATTTTTAGGACATTTAGTAATGGGGATCAATCTAACTATGCCTGGACTCATTGGAATGGTAGGACTAGCGGGAGTTATAGTAAATGATGGTATAATCATGATGGATTTTATAAAAAAAGCCAAAAATATAGAAGAACTAAAAGATTATTCACTATTACGATTAAGACCAATTTTGCTAACATCCCTAACTACAATATTAGGACTTAGTACATTGATCTTTTTTGCATCAGGACAATCTCTTATATTACAACCAATGGCAGTTGCATTAGGATTTGGAATACTGTGGGCTACAGTGTTAAATCTGTACTATGTACCAATGTTATATAGACTTATATATTTAAGAAAAGACAAATAAAACAAAAAAAGGAAATTTATATGAAAAGATGTGATTTAAAGTTAAAAGAGTTAATAGAAAGAACTGTTATGCCAGATATCGAAGATAGATTAGATGAAATCTTTGCAGATATCGCAAAAAGTAAAAATGCAAGTGATGAACAAAATGAAGAGATAAAAGATATGCATGAGATGCGTGATGAATTTAATGAAATTTTAAAAGATATTGAAAATAGAGAACTAGATAAAGAAGAATGTGCTGAATTATACGAAGAGATTACAGAAATGATCAATGATATGGAAGAGGAAGATTAATTTTCTTCTATAGGAGCTTTAAATTTGTATAGCTCCTATTTTAACAAATAAATTTAACTATGCCTTAGCTTCAAATGAAGAGAAAGTAGTAGTTTCAGTTGATGAATAACCTGCTGTCATATAACTACCATTTGCATTTGACCCCATCTCTAAATATGAAGACTCACTTTGTGTATGAGAAAAGAAAATACCAAAACCATCTTTTTGAGCAGAAACCAATTGATACTCCTCTTCATTTCTACTCATACGTACTTGATAATTATCCATTTTTTCTTCTAGAGTTATTTCTAATAAAGACTCCATATACTCTTTACGTTCTTTTATAGATTCTAATAATTCTGTAAAAAAATCATTCTTATCATTACTATTTTTTTCTTCTGGAAGAGTTTCAAATAAAAGATTAATTGAGTTTAAACCTTTTAAGTTTTCATTATCTTCAGAAAGTTCGATTTCAAGTGGAGATTGTAATCGTTCACTAGCTATCTCAACAAATGTTTCATTTTTTTCATAAAATTCTTGTGTATAAGAAAGGTTTAGTTCTATATTGTATTCACCCTCAGGAGTTTTAATTCTAATTTCTCCGGTAAATTCAAAAGAAGTTTTTTCATAATATTCACTACTTGATGTATACAGTAAACCATCAGGAAGTTCTTGTTGGTTTGTATATGCTTTAATTTCTGCAGGAATGTCTTCGCTATTAGTTGTATTAACATTAGGAAAGAGAGATTGATTTGTATTTGATACAGAATATTGAGAGTAAACAGCTTCCAAAAGCATTTTACTAAACATTTCAGAGTTATTTAAATTCTCTTCGCTCATATAAACAACATGAAGATTTGATTCATTTATTGAGACACCCTCTTCTAATAATTTTTGGCTTTGTTCACTAGGATCAACTTTTGTTAATGACATATCATAAGATAGTTGTGTTTTCTGGTACTGAGTATTGAGTGCATATCCATTTACGTTCATAATTAAACCCCTATTTATAAAATATTAAGAATTGTATAATAGTTTACTTAAAAGCTAATTTAAAGAGAAAAACTAGAATATAAGTATTTATTAATTATTTATATAAATGTTGTGTATTTATTATCTCAATAAATATGAGTTTAGTTTTATTAAAAGAGTATCAAGGATACCTCTTCTTACCATTTTAGTAGATACTGTTTTATGTATTTTTGTTAGACCTTTATAATAATCCATCAATAAAAGCTCTACATAATTTACACCTGCTTCAAAATGATATAAAGTAGAGGCTGGAAACCGTAAATTTATCTCTAAAAAATAAAAGTTATTTTCGTTATCACATCGTATATCAATAAGTCCAACTCCATTATAATTTGTATCTTTTATTATATTTTTACACTCATTTAATATTTTACTATTATCAATAAACTCCCGTTTCCCTTTTGTATTCATATAACACATAGAATAAGCTTTGATATCTCCTTTAATAGCTAAAATAAAAACTTGTAAATCTTTACCTTCAATATAATTTTGAACTAAAAGTGCATCTCTTTCTAGATTTA
>Ga0209707_1002359_pt1 | contig 9953 bp, 4 predicted proteins | sample EN4Hudsemesocosm_FD_184630 | JGI IMG/M metagenome (GOLD analysis project Ga0209707, IMG submission 184630) | Methane-oxidizing microbial communities from mesocosms in the Hudson Canyon - EN4B Hudson Canyon (SPAdes) (version 2) | ecosystem: Environmental > Aquatic > Marine > Cold seeps | place... | reverse complement strand
ACTTCTCTTAAATACAATCGAATACTTTTAACATCATCTACAATTAATATTTCTAGCATTTTCATCATTTTTTTATTGGATTGACCATAAATAAATCACCTATAAAATATAAGTATACTAGATAATAAGTAATTATTAGATTACTTTACATCAGCATCCACTTGTTTTGTAGCAATGGATACCAAAAGACTAAACCGCTCACAGCGGTAACTATCGAATTCAAGGTCACCTATACCTACTTCTAGGTTGTGACTATCTAAAATTTATTTTCAAATACTGGAAAAGAACGTTGCGATGGAGAAAGAAATGTTTCCATCTTTTGTCGCACTAATCTAGGATGCTCACTTTCATTGATCGCCAATACACCTTCAATAATTAGGTCTCTAATTAGTTGCTCTTCCTCTGATTTATATTTTAATTTATTACTTAAAGGGCTAAAAACCAAATTACTCAATAAGGTGCCATAAAGGGTTGTTAAAAAGGCAACCGCAACAGACGGTCCTAGTTGAGAGGGATCAGATAAATTACCCATTACACCAATCAGCCCCACAATTGTTCCAGCCATCCCCATGGCAGGCGAATAGCTAGCCATGGTGTTTAGCATATTAATATAGACACGGTGCCGCTGAGCAGTCCTTTCATTATCATTTTCAAGCGTGTATAAGATTTGCTCAGAAGGAAAGCCATCAATTAACAGGATAATTGCATTTCTGGTAAATAAGTCATGTATTTCAGGTAAGTGATCTTCCAAGCCCAGCAATCCTGAGGTCCGTATTTTATCCGCAAGTTTCACCATTAATTCGATATGCACAAAGGGATCATTTTTTTCCGCTTTAAAAGCTTGCCAGATGATTACAGGCAACTTAATAAAAGTTTTTAATGGATAAGAAACCATTGTGGCTCCTAATGTACCACCTAAAACCAGTATTATTGATGCTAAGTTAAGTAATGAGGCAGGCGATTCATTTTCTAAATTTACAGTAAATACTATGGCGCAAACAGCAAGAAAAGGTCCTGCTAAGGTTGCAAAATCAAGATGAAAAGTTTCTTTCCCACTGTTATTCAAGATAATAGCCCCGACTGATTTGCATAATCAATATAGTCCTTAGTCTCACAACAGACAATCGCCGTAGATTCTTCACACCTAAGCCAACACTTTGTCACTGTGTATAGTCTCGTCAAGCTCAACCCAAAAGGTGAGGCCTTTATCTGGGTTTTGAAATACACCGATCTCCCCTCCCATCTGCTTAACTAATTGTTTACAAATATTTAAACCAATGCCTGTTCCCTGAATATTAGAATTAGCTTTATCTAAACGGTTAAATGCCTCAAATAAGCCGGGGAAAGACGATTCAGGAACCCCCTTTCCCGTATCGCTGACACTGAGTCTTAATTTATTTTCAGGTGTTTTAGCACATGAGATAGTAAGCACCCCATTCTCACTGTTATATTTAATCGCATTTGAACAAAAATTGAGTAATACTTGCTTTAGTTTCTTCTTGTCTGCCTGTATTTTAAAAGCACAGTCAGCAGCTACTATGTTCTCTATAGTGATACCTTGTTTCTCTGCTTGAGACTGGATCAGAAACTGTATTTTATTTATTAGAGTATTAATATCGACTGTTTCAATATTTACCACACTATGCCCTGATTCAATTTCTGATAAATCAAGCACATCATCAATTAAATTTAATAAGTGTTCGCCTCCTTCAATTATTAGCTCTACAGATTCCAGTTGATCTTCAGTTAAAGGTGATTGAGTATCAGTTGCTAATAATCCTGAAAAGCCAAGTACCGCATTCATTGGTGTTCTTAGCTCATGACTCATTGAAGAAAGAAATTCTGATTTAGCCTGATTTGATTTCTCCGCTTCATTTCGAGCACTTTCTAATTCTTTAGTTCGTTCCGTCACTAATTTTTCTAAGTCATTTTTGTATTCATTGAGCTCTACATCAATATTTTTTCGCTCTGTAATATCTTGATGGGTTCCACATAATCTTATCGGTTCTTGTGTTTCCTTATCATATTCAACAACGGCTCCAGAACCTTGAATCCAAACCCAGTGCCCATCAGTATGTAGCATTCTAAATTCAGCCACATAATTCTCTCCAGACTGTATATGCGCTTCGACAGTTTCAATCAAGCGTTGCTTATCATCTGGATGAATTCGACTATCCCAATCACTGACATGATTTTGAATATGACTTTTGGAAAGTCCAAGCATTGCAAGCCAACGATTATTAACAACTTGCTCCCCTGTTCTATAATTCCAATCCCAATAGCCTAACTGTGCACCATCAATAACATTTTGAAGCTGTTGTTTAGATATTTTAAGTTGGTTTTTTGTCTGTTTACGTTTCTCTTCTAAAAACACCTGAGCACAGATGTCAGCTATCGATTTTGCAAATTCTTCATCCCCTGGTGTCCATGTTCTATTCTTCCCGACGTGCTCGTGACAAACAATACCTATTACTTTTTCGTGCATACGAATCGGTACATCCAGCATAGAAGTAATACCAAGAGGCTTTAAATAATTTTCACTAAACTCACTGGTTGCGGGATGGCTTTGTGCATCCTCTACTGAGATAAAACCACAATCATTCAATACAGCAAAATAGCGCGGGTAGTCTTTGGCTTCCAGTATATTGTCTTCATTAAAAAGCCTGCCCTGATCGTATAGTGCTATACAGGTAAGCGTAGAACCGTCGTCATTTAGCAGCCATACGCTAGAGCGTTGTATTTGCAGGTTGACAGCATCGATGGAAATAATTTTATTGAGTGCTCTTTTCTTATCAAAAATAGTTTCTTTAGTAAGCTGGTGAAGCACTTTTTGGTTTTGCAATAATTGATCGTGATGTTTATCTATCAACACCTCTCTCAATTTCAGTTGAGTATTATCTGTAAAAACAGCAAGCAGGCCGGTAATAGAACCGTCCGATCCCGTTAAAGGTTTTTTTATTGAGATAAAATCACGATACTCACCCGTTCCAGTCATAACATGACATTCTTCACGCTCAATTGTCTGACCTTCTTTTACAACAAGTAGATCATTTACTATTAAGTCATTAAGTTTCTCAGCATCGAAAAATTTTGAGTCATCAGCACCTATAATTTCTGTAAGAGAATGGTTAAATAACTCACAGAATTTTTGATTAGCATAAGTGTATTTTCCCTGACTATCTTTAGTATAAATATAAGCATCTATATGATCTAGAATATTTTCGAGATCATCGATTTTATTAACAAGCGTGCCATTGTCTGTTTCTAATTCATTGCTCATATTTTTAGGCTATGTCACCGTTGAGTATTAAAAATAGAGTTCATAGGAGAGAACTAGCTCTTAAAGCCCTCTCCTGATGGAGAGGGAGGGGAGAGGAGATATTAAACAATTCTCTTCTTCAAAATTCTTCTGTTAATCAACAGATATTGAATTACATGCCATTTATTTTCTCCTCACCCAAACCCTCTCCATCAGGAGAGGGCTTAAGAGAAAAGTAAATTAAAATTCCACCTTTAATGGTGACATAAGCTATTTTCATGAAGGGCCTTTCTTAATATTTAATGTGGAATTATTTAATCAACAAGCTTTCAAACGCTTCTACAGAAACAGGTTTAGAAAATAAAAAACCTTGTCCGTAATCACAACCTGCATTCATTAAAATCTGCTGCTGTTCCTTGGTTTCTATTCCTTCCGCAATAACCTTCATACCTAACTTATGCGCCATAATAATGATTGCTTCACATAAAACACATTTATTTATATCATCTGACAATTTTTGTATAAAGGGGATATCAATTTTTAAGTAGTCGATATTAAGTTCATTAAGGCGAGAAAGTGAGGAATTACTTGAACCATAATTATCTAGGGCAACTTGCATATTGTTATCACGAAAAAACAACAGTTGATTATTCACTTGATCTGAATCTTCAAGCAGTAATTTCTCGCTCACTTCTATAACAAGACACTGCTCACTTATATTATGTTTTTTTAAATAAGCCAACCAATCACTATGATCCTTTCCAGCTTGAAATTGAACCAAAGATTTATTAATGGTTATCTGGAAATCAGGGGAAACCTTGTCTTGCCAACGCTTAAATTGTTGTACCGCTTGTTGAAAAACCCAGTTGCCAATATCAACAATAAGCCCTGTTTCTTCAGCTAATGGAATAAATTCATCTGGATTGAGCAGCCCCTTTGTTGGATGATTCCAGCGAATTAATGCTTCAGCTTTAACTATCTGAGCTGTTTGCAGATCAATGATAGGCTGATAATAAAGCTGAAACTGTTCGTCTCTGATTGCAAATTTTAAATCTATGACTAATTGGCTATGTGTATGAGCAGCTATCTGCATAGATCGAGTAAAAAAGCTAAATTGATCCCGGCCATTTTGTTTGGCAAGATACATAGCCTGATCTGCATATTTAACTAACTCATTACCATTATCCGTATCATTGGGATACAGTGCGATACCAATACTGGCTGACACATAGACTTTTTCTAAACCGAATAGAAAAGGCTCACTTAAGCTATGTAAAATATTAGTGGCAATGCGTTCCACCCATAACGTATCGCCCAACTCAGTTAATATCACCGTAAATTCATCACCACCGAGTCTAGCAACCGTATCAGATTCTCTCACACACTCTTGAATACGTTGTGCTGTTTCAACTAATAACAAATCGCCTTTATCATGCCCCAAGCTATCATTCACTTCTTTAAAATGATCCAGGTCCATAAAAAATAATGCTAATGGTTTTTTGGTCCGTTGCGATACTTTAATTTCATGGGCTAATCGATCTCCAAATAAGTTTCGATTCGGCAGCTTGGTTAAGGGATCAAAATTAGCCTGGTTCCATATTTTTTCATCGGCGCGTTTCTTTTCAGTGATATCAGAAAATAAAGCGACCCGTTGAGATGGTTTTCCTTTTTCATCATAAATAGTATTAATGGTAAGATATTCCGCAAATTCAGCCCCATCCTTTCTCCTATTCCAAATTTCCCCTTGCCAATGACCAGTGGTATTAATCTCTTGCCACATTTGATCATAAAAGGACGGCGTATAACGCTTGGACTGGAGTATTTTAGGGTCTTTTCCTAATACATCCTTTGTGTGGTAACCGGTTATGTTAGTAAAGGCTGGATTGACTGAAACCACTAAATTATCAACATCCGTTACTAAAATGGCTTGGTCGGTATTTTGAAAAACAGTGTTAGCAAGGTGTAGTTGTTCCTCTGTTTTTTTGCGGTTAGTAATATCCTCAATCATACATAAGTGATGAGGCTTTTCTGTTTCTTCAACCTGGATAGGAGCAATAGTCATATTTATCCAAACTATAGATCCATCGGGCTGTATATAACGCTTATTCATTGAGAACCCGGTGCTTTTTCCTGAATTCATCAATGCCATCTTATCTAAATCTTCTTGCACATCATCAGGATGGGTGATTTTCATCCAGTTGATGGTTTTTAATTCTTCTTTTGATCGGCCTACCATTTTTTCATAAGAGGGATTCACTTCATAAATACTGCCCGTCAATGAATCAATTACCGCTATTCCAAGCGGGGCATCATTAAAAATAGTCCGATAACGTTTTTCACTGGTTTCTAAAGCACGTTCTAATAATTTACTGGCTGTAATGTCACGCGCAATACCAAATAAACCAGTCACACGTCCAGATTTGTCTTTGATTGGGTATTTGCGATTATCGACCCAGCCAGGTGCCCCCTCATTATCTAAAGTTTGTTGCAGCTCATGTGAAACATTTACCTGCTCAGAAAAAATATGTTTTTCCAATCGATAATATGCATCCGCCAGAACTTCGGGGAAAACATCGTAATCGGTTAAGCCAAGTAAGTCTGTCCAATGTTCAGAGGGTGAAGTTAGTGCAACTAAAGTTTGGCTGGCACCGGTAAACACATGGTTACGGTCTTTGAAATAAATATAATCATCACTGTTTTCCATCATGGCAGTGAAATTGGTCGAGAGCACCTCATCCGCTGCGGCTTGTGTTAATAGCTTTGCATCCGTTAACTTTATTTTTAGAGTGATATTTTCAGAAGACGCTTCAGCAATCTTTTGGTAGTTTGCATGTAAGCAGATAATTCTTCCATTAGCCTTTCTGCACCGGAAATTAATGGATTTGAGTTTATCTTGAGGCTTAAGAGAAAATAATTCAGCAACGATATCTTGATCATCATGATGGATTAACTCAGGAAACCTAAGTCTTCCGCTTAAGAAACTGCTGGCTTTATAGCCCAGTAGATGATGAATACTGGTATCGAGATCAAGCACCTGCTCATCATCTTTTTGTAATGAAAAATGAATAGACGTGCTATTAGATAAAACAGCTTTTGACATAAATCTTAATTCCTAATAAAAACTTTAAGTCTTAGCGTTCAAATTTAAGCAGGGTGTGGGCAATAAATTCAGACCATTTGATCCTATCATTAAAAATGGTTTTTTTAAACTCTCTATCAAAAACAAAATAGTATCTTTTTACAGTTATGCATACCTTTGTACAGATTATCGGCTCTAAAGACTATCAGTACCAATAAAACACCTTAAAAAACGCCGCTTATGATATTCTTAATTTTGAAAAAAAGTACATATGCCTACACATCTCCCTTCCCCTTAATCAGAGAGCTAACATGGTCTTAAGCATTAAATCCAAACTCATCATTGGTTTATCATTTGCCATTATCGCTTTTATCACTATTGCCATGGTTGGATACACTAACTTGGGACAAGTGAATGATAAGCTTAATCTTATTGCTGAGGTATCCGGTCAGAAACTTAAATTAGCGGCACGTATTAATCAGGATGTTTTAAATACCTCCCGTTCTGTAAAAGACCTTATCCTTGCAAAAACCCAAGATGAAATGGACCAAAGTGATAAGTATATAGAAACTATTCAAGAAGGGATGGCCGAAAGAATTACGGCATTAACGCCGCTTTTAACAGATGATGGGGCAGATGAATTTAAGCAATTTTCAGATATATGGGCAGCTTATTTAAAGCAACAGCAACAGATCATCAGCTTAACGCGTAAAAATTCCAATAAAAAAGCCACTGAAATTTCTTTAAACCAAGCCAGAAAGCTTTACGATATGGCTGCCATTCAAATTAAGGCCATTGTTGATTCACAAGAAGCAGAACAGGCTGACACGGTTTTAGGCTTACAGGAAATTGCACTCAGAATTAGATTAGCAGCACGGATAAACCGTAATCTGGTTGAAATTCAAAGAGCCGAAAAAAACCTTATTCTCAGCACTAAAGAATCTGAAATGCTGGAATACGCGCAATTTAGTGAATCGATACAAGCGGATATGTTCACCAGAGTTGAACAACTGCTTGAATTGGTCTCACTGGAAAATAAACAACGGCTTATTTTGTTTAAAGAACGCTTAAGACAGTATATAAGCTTGCATCAAAAAATCACTGAACTGACTCAAGAAAACTCCAACAATAAAGCCATTGCACTAACTTTTGGCATAGCACGTGATCAAATTGAACAAGCGACCAGCTTAATTGCTTTAATTGTTGAACGTGCTGAAACACGTATGCAAAGGGATAAAGTTGAGAGTGATGAATTATTTGATGACTTCAAATCACTCTGGTTTACTATTATTGCCCTGGCATTATTGCTGCTTGGGGGTGTTTTTTACTGGATTATTTTCGGTATAACTAACAGTATTAATGCCTTGCAAGCATTGGTCACTAATCTTTCTAAAGGGAACTTAAAAACAACTAATATCACTTTGAATGAGGATGAAATTGGCGAAGTGTATGCTGATTCAATAGCCATGCAACAGTCATTAGTTGATATGTCCGGGGTAGTGAGCGCTATTGCAGAAGGTGATGTATCTAGCCGTGTCGTGATCAGAGGTGATGAAGATTTACTGGCACATTCCATTAATAAAATGGCCGATAATATTGCCAATATTAATCACCTCAATCAACAGCAGCAGTGGTTGCAACAATCCTTAATTGAGTTAGCAAATAGCATACAACAGGTAGACAGTGTGCAAGAGTTAGCCACATCATCTATCACCCAATTTTGTCACAGCCTGGACGCTAAAATTGGGGCTATCTATTTTATAGATACCGAAAACAGGGAATCACAGAGCTTTAAATTAATAGGCAGTTATGCATTTACCTGGCGCAAAAGTCTCTCTAATGCATATAAAATGGGCGAAGGCTTAGTGGGTCAGGCAGCACTTGAGCAACGCAGCATTATTTTACAAAATACCCCCGATGACTATATTAAAATTGAATCTGCTTTAGGCGAAACGTCACCGCGTAATATCATTGTTGTGCCGATGATTTTACAAGACAGAACGCTGGGGGTGATAGAAATAGGTTTTACCGACACGGTTAATAAAAACCAGCAGGAATATATTGAGCGCGGACAAGCGATGTTAGCGATTGCTTTTGATGGGCTTAACGCAAAAATAGAATTATCCCAGGCATTAAAAGACGCACAATCCCTGTCTGAAGAATTACAAGCGCAGCAAGATAAAATATCCGCCACTAATGAAGAATTAACCGCAAAATCAGAAGCACTTCAAGAGCAATCCACTCAACTTCGTAAAGCGCAAAAAGTCAGTGAAGAACGCTCTGTCGCCTTAGAAACCAGTAATCAATACAAGTCTGAGTTTCTGGCAAATATGTCACATGAATTACGCACTCCTTTAAACAGTCTATTGATTCTAGCGAGCATGCTGGCTAAAAATAAAGAAGGCACCTTAACTGAAGATCAAGTCGATTCAGCCCAAATTATTAAAAATAGTGGTGAGCACTTATTACAATTGATTAATGATATTCTTGATTTATCCAAGGTTGAAGCAGGCCATATGGAGGTCACAATTGAACCTGCACAAATCCCATTACTCAAGCAGTCGCTACAGCAACGTTTTAACCCCTTAGCCAAAGAAAAATCCCTGGACTTTAATATTGTTACTGTCAGTGATCTACCTGCTACATTAAAGACAGATGCTCAAAAACTGGAACAAGTCCTCACCAACCTGATATCCAATGCCATTAAATTTACCTCGCAAGGTGAAGTAAGACTAGAAATAAGCTATCAACAACAGCCTGAGTTATTCCCTGAAGCCGCTGATTGCATCTGTTTTTCCGTTATCGATAACGGCATAGGCATTGCCAGACAACAACAAGAAAAAATCTTCGGTGCATTTCAACAAATTGATGGAAGCAGCAGCCGAAAAGAAGGCGGTACAGGCTTAGGCTTATCCATTGCTTTAGCTTATGCGCATTTACTGGGCGGTCATTTAAAATGTCAAAGTGAGCTGGGCAAAGGCAGCCAGTTTGACTTATATATTCCTGAACACCCTCCCGTTAATCAAATAACGACTTATCAGTCATCTGAATCAAGCACAGATACAGAACAAGTTAAAATCATCAGCAATAAACCAGTTAGCCCTGCCCCTTTTCTTGATGACAGAAATGATATTGCCCCAGATGACTTAGTTGTTCTGATATTAGAAGATGATATTGAATTTGCAAAAATACTCTACCGAGAGGCCAAAGACAAAGGCTTTAAATGTATCGTCAGTGATGATGCTGAATCATCATTACAACTCGCCTTACAACATCAGATTTCAGGTATCTTATTAGATTTTTGTTTGCCTGGCATGGATGGTAAAACCTTTCTGGAGAAGATGAAACGGATTCCTGCCATTCGTTATATCCCTGTGCATGTTATCTCTGCGTTAAAAGATACTAAAGATTACTGGCAGCAAGGGGTCGTAGGTTATCTGACCAAACCAGTTTCCCAGGCACAAATTGTTGAAGCCCTGGATTGCCTTAACCAGTTTTCACCCACAGCCATAAGGCATTTGCTGATCGTAGAAGACGATAAAAATACCCAGCAAGCACTGCACAAATTATTAAGTAATGAAAATGTCGCTATTGATACTGCAAGCACCGTAAAAG
>Ga0209707_1002358_pt1 | contig 9955 bp, 6 predicted proteins | sample EN4Hudsemesocosm_FD_184630 | JGI IMG/M metagenome (GOLD analysis project Ga0209707, IMG submission 184630) | Methane-oxidizing microbial communities from mesocosms in the Hudson Canyon - EN4B Hudson Canyon (SPAdes) (version 2) | ecosystem: Environmental > Aquatic > Marine > Cold seeps | place... | reverse complement strand
CCTTAATTCTTAAGGAGAATGGTATGAAAAATTTTATAGTGGCTTTTGCTGTTAGTGTAGTGTTGCTATCCTGCACAACAGATCAAAGCAAGAAGCTCGATGTAGTTGGGCAGATAAATCAAGATATGATAAAAAACCCTTCGGCTGCTGGTGGGCTGGGTACGAACTACTATGTGTGTGATGATGGTGATGATAATAGTGATGGTTTGAGTGAATATACGCCATGGAGAAGCTTTTCCAAAGGAATGGATAAATTTAATTCAATGAGTGCTGGAGACTCGATATTATTTTGTCGAGGGGGTATATTTTCAGTAGATGCACATTTCGAACTGTATAACTTTAACTGTCAAGTAGGCAATGAATGCACAATTGGAGACTACAGTTTAGTTGATGGAGGAAGTGAGTTACCAATTATTAAGAAGGGTATAGGAGTGCCCGCCGCATTTTATTTTAAAGATCCTAGGGAAGCAGATCATGAAGAAGGCGTCGTGATTCAAAACCTAAATATAATTGGGCAGGGGGATGGTTATGGTATAAATTTATTCAATGATATAGATGATGTGGAGTTGTTAGGCTTAAGTATACAAAATTTTGAAAGAGGAATTAATAATTCTACAGGAAATACTCCAACTGAAGGCAGTGATAATGTAAATGATAGAATTATATTAAATGGCGTAGCATTTAATAATAATGCAAGAGATATTTATGATGCCACTGGAACAATTACTATTAGTGATACTTTAATAGACGCTATATTAGTGGAAGAAAGCGCTGTCGGAACAGTTATAGAACCTATAGAAAATAAGGTGTATTATATTTGCGATTCTGGTTCGGATGATAATACAGGGTTATCAGCTGATAACCCTTGGTACTCATTTTCTAAGGTTGCAGCTCAGTTTAAGTATTTAGCTGCAGGTGATACGGTTGCATTTTGTCGAGGCGGTATAATTGATATCCCAGTTTATGAGAGATTTATAAATACAAACTGTAGTGCAGAAAATCCTTGTATTTTTAAGGATTACGATACTCCTGATTCTACAGGGAATGAGCCAGCCCCTATTCTTAAGAGTACAAATGATAATGGTATATTTTATTTTTCAAAGAGGGAGAATACGAAAGGTGAAGGGATAGTTGTGAAAAATTTAGAATTAATTGGTAACGGAACAGGAATGGGGGTGTTTACTCTGAATGGAGTCAGTGATGTTTCTTTATTTAATTTAAAGATACACGGTTTTAGAGTGGGCGTATCATTTTCGGTAGAGCCATTTGGTAGTAAAAATATTTCTTTAGTTCAGTCAATTATTACAGATAATAGTGAGCAGGGCTGGTTAGGTGGTGGAACAAATACTTTAATTGATGGTAATTATTTCGAAAATAATGGATATGATGGGGGGGTATTTTTACATAGTATTTATATTAGTGGTTTTGATATTGATAATGTGAAAGTAACAAATAACAGGCTTTACAGAACGGCTGTAGTGGATGGTTTATGCACAGGGGTTGCGCTAACGGCTCATGGCAGAATTAGCAATATTGCAATAGAAAATAATTCTATTGTTGAACCTCTTAATGGTGCTGCACCTACATGTTACGGTATTGGTATTGGTGCTGGGTACAAAAGTATAGATGAGTGGCTGAAAGGGGTTGTTATTAGGAATAATACAGTTACCAATGCAGGCTATGTTTCTATTGGCTGTGCTTCGTGTGTTGATGTACTTATCGAGAATAATAAAATTAGTAACTCTAACCCTAAGTACCATGATGGGATAAGAGTTCCTGTATCTGCAGATGACTCTGTGAAGACAGATAATGTTGTGATCAGGGGTAACTATATTGATAATTATGTTTATGGTGATGATGCTTTAGCTAAAATAGGAATAAATGCAATAGGGATTCCTAATTTAGTAATAGAGAATAACTCGGTTATTACTGATAATAAAGGGGATGCTTGTATTTTACTCGATGGCAAAGAATATATGGAGGGAATGAATACTTGTTTAACAATCAATAATTGATTCTATTGCAAAGAAAAACTGGGAGAATTTCCTCCCGGTTTTTATTTTTTTAATGATTTTATATCTGAGTAGTTACATTTTAAAAATATGTATGCTGAAGATCATAGATGATTTTTAGCTAATAGTCAGCAAGAGTCTAGCTGAAATATTTGAGTGGATTCAGGATATGGAATTAAAGCTTTATACTCATCACGCATAAGTATTGAGAAGATTAAAAATAAATAGGTTACGAAATTGTGTTATTTTTATACAATTGTTTGGAGTTACTTATTTTACTGACTTTTTCAAGTATATTGATTGCTAGTATACAAAAATATGTATATAAGGGGATTCTCTATACTGCGTGTAACTATAAGTCAATATTGATAGAGGTCGTGCTCTGGTGAACTTATATTAAATTGGAAAATTAGTCTGTAAATATAGATATGATATATAGAAAGGAAATTGATGGGCTTCGTGCTATAGCTGTACTTTCAGTAGTGTTATTTCATGGAGGATTTTTAGGTTTCAATGGGGGGTATGTTGGTGTCGATATTTTCTTTGTTATTAGTGGATATTTAATAACAAATATTATATTAGAAGATAAAAAGAACAATAATTTTTCCATCATTAATTTTTACGAGCGAAGAGCTAGGCGAATATTACCAGCTTTAAGTATGGTTTTGATGGTTACAACCACAGCAGCATATTTATTTATGCCTGTCGAATTGCTAGCAATATACTCAAAAAGCCTCATTTCTATTACAGCATTTTCTTCAAATATATATTTTTTCTTTTCAAATGGCTATTTTTCACCTGTATCTGATACAAATCCGCTTTTACATACTTGGAGTTTAGCAGTAGAAGAGCAATATTATTTTATTTTTCCTGTTGTTGTTATGTTATTTTGGTCATTTGGGAAAAATATTTTATTAATTATAATTATAATTATAGCCATAATATCATTATTAATTACACAGATATTATTGTTTAGACATGCAGTAGATGCTAATTTCTATCTGATTTTTAGTAGAGCATGGGAGCTCTTATTCGGTTCTATTATTGCATTTATACCTATTCAAAAACTGCAGACTTCTCGTTTGGCGAGAGAGTTTTTAGGTGGGTGTGGTTTGATTATGATATGTTATTCAGTTGTTTTTTTTGATGATAAAACTCCTTTTCCTAGTTTTTATACGATTATCCCTGTATTAGGTGCTTGTTTAATAATTGTTTTTTCCAGCTCAGTATCCTACACGGGGCGTTTTTTATCAAATAAAATATTGGTGCCTATTGGGCTAATATCATATTCATTATATTTATGGCACCAACCCTTATTTTCTTTTCTACGCTTGAAATCAATAGGGGAGCCATCATTATATATGTACTTAGTAGCAATTTTATTTTCTTTTATTATTGCATTTTTCAACTGGAAATATATTGAAAAACCATTTAGAAATAAGTCTGTATTTACTCGCAGTGCTATATTTAAGTGTTCAGGGCTATCAATTATATTTTTTTTCTTGATTGGGTTGTTAGGATATATTAATAATGGTTTTAGTCAGCGGTATAACTCTTATTCTTCGTCAATACAATATAGTCCTAAAAGAGAGTCTTGTCATACAAAAGGTAATGATTTCTTAAAGCCTGAGAATGCTTGTAAATATTTTTCTAATAATGTTACTTGGGCCACTTTTGGTGATAGTCATACTGTTGAACTTGCTTATACTCTAGCTAAAAGGCTAGAAAAACATAATGCTGGGCTGTTACAGTTAAGTTTTAGTGGTTGCCCGCCTGCTTTATTATTTGAAGCAGCTAGAGATGGATGTACAAAGTGGCTTAATGAATCACTCACTTATTTAGAAAAAGATAAAACTATTAAACAAGTCTTATTAGGTTTTAGGTATACAGGCTTCTTATATGGAAGCCAGCTTGACATGTACCCAAATTTACCAAGAATTAGTTTAGATCACCCGTTTTTTAGTTCGCATCATAATATTGGAGCGGAAGGTTTTCAAGAAATTTATTGGAATAGTCTAAAGGCAATCGTATCAAGGCTATTAAAGGCTGGTAAAGATGTTTACCTTATGTATCCTGTACCAGAGCTTCCACTAGATATTAATATGGCAGTTATGCCATTTTCAGTTTTTAATACAACTACAATGCTTAATTTGGGAAGAGTTACAGATAAAAAATATTATATAAATCGGAATGAATACATTTTAAAAAAATTGGATTCTCTTCCGTTTGGAAATAAATTACATGCGATTAAGCCCTTTGAAATTATGTGTACTGATGGTTATTGCCCTGCTGTAGTAAATGGTAAAGCACTTTACTTTGATGATAACCACTTGAGTCTTGCCGGTGCAAAGCTAATCAGTGATTCTATTTTAATGAATTAATATGAGTATTTTTTAAATATATGGCTAATTTATTTGCTTATTCAATTTTATTGATTTGGCCCTTAATCTCTATTATTATTTTTAAGCGAGTAAACACAGTTTATGCTGGTTTTATTGTTTTAATGGTTGGCTATTTACTATTGCCAACAAATGTAGCAATAGATTTTCCATTGGTACCGCCGTTGGATAAAGAGTCGATTTCAGCTATATCGGTATTGTTTGGTTATATCTATATTAGGCGGATGAAAATATCATTAATTCCTAAATATGGGGTTGAGCGGTGGTTATTTATTATGATGCTAGTTACTCCATTTATTACGACTATAGATAATCATGAGCCTATTTTTAATGGAGAAAGAATTATTCCGGGACTTTCGCTTTATGATGGATTGTCAGCGGTTATTAGTCAATATATTGAGTTAATTGCTTTTTTGCTTGGGTTGCAGTTGATTAAAAGTCATGATGATCAATTAAAGATTTTTCAGGTGGTTGTGATTGCAGTTTTGTGGTATTCAATACCTATTTTATTTGAGATTAGGATGAGCCCTCAGTTACATAAATGGATATATGGTTTTTTTCAACATGAAAGTTTTAATCAGATGCGTCGTCAAGGTGGTTTTCGTGCTACTGTTTTTCTCAAGCATGGGATTCATGTCGCTTCATTTATTGCTATTGGCATTGGGTTTTCTGTATTGTTGTGGAAGGAGAAAATTAAAACCTATAATTTTTCTGCTTTAGCCATCGTGATTTATTTTATTATTTTATTGATTTTATCAAAAACATTGGGAGCTTTAGTCTTGGGTGTATTTCTGCTCATTTCCATTGGATTTTTTTCTTACAAAAAGATTATTTTTTCGGCATTAGTTATTGCTTTCATTATTATATTTTATCCATTACTCAATATATTTGAATACTTTCCAAATGAATTGATTCTTGATTTAGCTGGAGAAATTGATAGTGAGAGGGCTGATTCGCTTGCTTATCGATTTAATAATGAAGAAAGGCTGTTAGGTCATGGATATCAAAAGCTTTTTTTTGGCTGGGGTGGCTGGGGGAGGAGTAGATTTTTTGATACAGTGACAGATGGGTACTGGATCTCTATTTTTGGGCAGTATGGGTTAATTGGTTTTTTATCATTTTTTGGATTAGGAGTTATCAGTATTTTACGCGCGTTGAAAGCAAGCAAGTTATTGAGTGCAAGTAAGGCAGAGCAATTTACACTAACTGGTTATGCCTTAATTGTTTCCATTATATTGGTTGAACAATTACTTAATCATACATTGTATTCTTGGGGATGGTTTTTAATTGGTGGCTTACTCGGTCGTGCAAACAGTATTATTGATAAAAATAATAAAGCAAGGTATGTTGATAATAATTTTTAGTTTCAATGTAAGGCCTATATACTTCATGAGTATAGATTATAATAGCTAATATTAAACAGGGGTATTAGGCTCAATTTGAGAAATTCTATTGTAAGCTCTTAGGAGATCGACTATTAAATATTATTTATTATATTTAATAGTCGATCTGCGGCTTTTTCACGACTAAGTTCTGTTTTTACATATTCATGTGCATGAATAGCTAATTCATCACGGATACTTTCATTATTCCATAGTAAATGAATAGCATTCTCGAGGTCCGTGACAGATTTATTTTTTGTCATGATCCCTGTTTTATTATTTATAACGTAATCTCTAGTCCCAATTGTATCAGTTGTAATTACAGCTTTACGGTACATCATAGCTTCAATCAATGTGACTTGTCCTGAAGCAGTGTATTGATTTTGTATAGGGATGACATTAATACGGGCTTTTTGAACCAGTGATCTACATTCGGTCAATGTAAGATTTGATTTTACTGTAACATTTTTAGGGATGATTAAATTAGATAGTGCATATTTAGGTGCTACAATTGTTAGAGGGTACCCTAAGTTTTTAATGGCTGCGAGCAACGTTTCATAGTCTCTATTGGCGCTACCTATTGATAATATAAAAGGTGATTCATTTTCTTCGTGCTCAGTGAGTGGCATGATGGGTTTATGTAAAGGAACGAATTCAAATTTTTCTTTCGGCAAATTTAGGTATTGGCTATAGTTAATAATTTCTGCTGAAGAGTGAACAGTAAATTTATCTATATATTTCAGGCAGTACCTTGCTAAAGACTGCTTATAACCTCCATGTAAAGCACCTAAATTAAATGTAGAGGCAATAATAGGGGGGGAGATTTTTGTATGCCGTTTTTTAAATCCAGCGCAAATAGGTAATTGAGGAAAGGCTGTAATTATTCCGCAATTATAGTGTTCTGCTTTTTGAAAAGCATCACTTGCATGTTGCCAATAATCACCCCAGTCTCTTATGGTAGAGTTCTTACGTGAACGGTTGTGTTCATAAAAAGTAGGAGATAGAATGAACTTCAATGATCTTTCTTTTTCTTCAGCTATCGTCCAAATACTTTTTTCCATTTTTTTAATGTAAGGGGTTGCTAGTATCCATTTCATATTAGTTATATTGGTTTGTATGTTTTAAAAAATTATACATATATGGTTGTTATAGGCGCTAACATACCAAAGTATTTGATAGATTACAGTAATTATTGTTTGGATTGACGAATGAGTAGAGTGTTATGGTAAGTAAGGTGAGTAATGCTACATTATGGACTTTTTTAGCTTTTTTTATTTCACAAATATTACGATTATTTTCTAATTTAATATTAACTAGGCTACTTTTGCCTGAAATGTTTGGTTTGATGGCAATTGTAACAGTTGTTCGAGTGGGTGTGTATATGTGCACTGAAATTGGACTGAAAATTAACATTATTCGGCATGATGAAGCAGAGAAGTCACATGTATTGAATACCGCATGGACTATGCAAATAGTAAGAGGTATATTGTTATGGATATTGATCTCTATTATTGCAGTGTGTTTAATTCTTTTAAATAATTATGGAGTTATATCTCCGGGTACTTTATATGCAGATTCTAGGTTACCTTATCTTTTGTTGGTTATTGGCTGCGTTGCATTTATTGTTGGGTTTGAATCACCTAATAGTTGGCTTGCTCAGCGTAATATGCAACTCGGTCGGCTAACTATATTAGAGTTATTATCTCAAATAGTGGGACTTTTTGTTATGGTTTCTGGGGCTTGGGCTTATCATAGTATCTGGGCATTGGTGGCAGGGGGGGTCGTTTCGGCGCTGTTGAAAACGGTATTATCACATGTTGTATTGATAGGACGTCGGTCTTATTTTTGTTGGCATAAAGCAACTGTTATTGAGTTTTTGCATTTTGGAAAGTGGCTGTTTTTTTCGGCAATGATTACTTTTTTTGCTTTGAATGGGGATCGAGTAATATTGGGAGGTTTATTAACTGCAGAGCAACTAGGATTTTATGCGGTTGCTTATTTTTTAGCGACGTCGTTAAAGGATTTGGTGGAAAAATTAATTGGCAATGTTTGGTATCCATTATTAAGCAAGGTACAGCGAGATGATAAAGGTCTACTTGTTAACGTTTATTATTCTTTACGAAGAAAATTAGATATAATAATTTATCTTTGTGTGGGTTTTTTGTATGTAACTGCTCCTCTAATTATCGGGTTATTGTATGATAATCGCTATCAAGATTCTGGATGGATGTTACAAATTTTATCTATTACAATGTTGGCTTCTGGGTTTCGTTTAGGAAATGTTTTGTTGTTAGCAATGGGAAATCCTAAAGTTGGAGCGCTCTCAGTCTTTATTCGAGCTTGTGCATTAATTATTATGTTACCTTTGGCGTATGAAAATTACGGAATAGTTGGCGCAATATGGAGTATTGCTATAAACCCATTGTTTGAGATACCTATTATTTTGTACTTTTTTATAAAATATAAAATAATTTCGTGGGGTAAAGAATTTATATTTTTACCTTTTGTAATTGTTGGATTTTATATGGGGGAAGCTTTTTTGTATGCTTTTGATTATCTACGAATCTATTTTATTTAACTGGTGATGAATGAATGAACAAATAATATCGGTTACAGAGCCCGATTATGATAGAGAGAAGTTAACTAGGTTTTGGCAACCGAGTGAACAACTCCTTAAAAATATACGTCTATATCAAAAATACAAACAGAAAGAGAATTGTATAGCTCTGTTTATAAGCAAAATTTATGTATTTAAACATCGTTTTTGGAGCGTGGTAACAGGGGCTGATATTCCTTTAAATTCTCAACTAGGGGGAGGGTTATTAATACCGCACCCAAATGGTATTGTGATTCATCCAAAAGCTGTAATCGGACCTAATTGTTTGATATTTCAACAAGTCACAATAGGTGCAAGAGATGGTGGTATTCCTGTGATTGGGGGGCATGTAGATATTGGTGCGGGTGCTAAAATAATTGGTAATGTTAATATAGGTAATCATGTCAGAATTGGTGCTAATTCCGTTGTGTTAAAGAGTGTCCCTGATAATTGTACTGTGGTTGGGATACCTGCAAGGATTATAAAGAATGACACTGAGTGATAGAGATAGGTTGAGGTTGTTAGTTGTTATTATTAATTATAAAACACCTGATTTAAGTTGTGGTGCAGTCAGATCATTGGCTGAACAAATTGACCCAACTTGCGACAAAGTGGTCGTGGTTGATAATGCTTCGCAAGATAGTTCGGTTGAGATCATTAATGATTTTATTGATGTTAATGGTTGGGGTGATTGGGTGTCTGTGATTGAATCAGACCTAAACGGTGGATTTTCTGCGGGCAATAATCTGGGCATGAAATCAGTTGATGCTCAGTATTATTTACTGCTTAATAGTGATGCTTATGTTCATGAGAATGCAGTTGAATGTCTGCGAGTTACCGCTGATTCTAATCCTCGCGCAGGAATAATCGGGCCTAGACTAGAGTGGCCTAATGGCTCTCAACAGGTGAGTTGTTTTTATAATTTATCACCAGTAAATAGTTTTTTGCATAGTGCGAAAACAGGTGTTTTTACAAAATTATTTGGTTTTTTTGGTAGTAAAGAAGTCGCGATTTCTCTAGTACAACATAATATTGGGCAACCAGAGTGGCTTAGTTTTGCATGTGTGTTGTTAAGAGGCGAGATGGTTAAAGATATAGGCTTAATGGATGAAGGTTATTTTATGTATCGTGAAGACAATGATTATTGTCGGAGAGCGATTAATGCGGGCTGGAAATTAGAATTTGAACCAAAATCTAGAGTCGTACACTTGAATAATGGAAGTTCTAATCAGTCGGGTGTAAAGCGTTTACCAAAGTTTTATTTTAATTCTCGTGCAAGGTATTTCCTGAAATATTACGGCCGTTTAGGCTTGCTTCAGGCAAATGTTTTTTGGTGCGCGGGGCGGTGTATTTCATCTTTAAGAGAAATGTTAAGTCGAAAACCTAAGGCTTTTCATTCAACAATGTGGGCTGATATTTGGACTGGTTTTTTTAGTAAGCAGGAATATGATGGAAAATAAAAAAGTAGGTGTCGTTATTATCGGGCGTAATGAAGGTGACCGGCTGATTTTATGTTTGGAATCAGTGCTTAAACAGCAGGTTCCCTGTGTTTATGTTGATTCTCAG
>Ga0209707_1002357_pt1 | contig 9956 bp, 6 predicted proteins | sample EN4Hudsemesocosm_FD_184630 | JGI IMG/M metagenome (GOLD analysis project Ga0209707, IMG submission 184630) | Methane-oxidizing microbial communities from mesocosms in the Hudson Canyon - EN4B Hudson Canyon (SPAdes) (version 2) | ecosystem: Environmental > Aquatic > Marine > Cold seeps | place... | reverse complement strand
TTTAACAGTATAATGAGAGCTACAATCCATGCTTTATTCATGGGTAATCCTCCCCGATTAATAGTAAATAAATAGAATAACAGCGAATTAATATGAATACATCCTCTAATCCTTCTGTAACTGGTGTGATTCTCGCTGGCGGCAAAGGTAGACGCATGGAAGGTAAGGATAAGGGGCTTGTTCAATATCAACAGAAACCGTTGATTTCCTACGTAATTCAAAGTCTAAAATCACAAGTTGATGCGCTCATTATCAATGCAAACCGAAATATTGAGCTCTATCAAGACTTTGGCTATCCTGTTATTGAAGATAGTTTAGATAACTTCTGTGGCCCGCTTGCAGGCATGTTAAGCGCAATGAAATCTGTTAATACAGACTATATTCTGACAGCACCTTGCGATTCCCCCCGTATTTCAGTTCAACTACGCCAAAGAATGATGGAAGCTATGCTACTTGAACAAGCTGATTTAGCTGTTGCACATGATGGCGAACGCTTACAGCCTGTATTTTGCTTATTACCCTGTACGCTTCAAGATGAACTTGAAGCCCACATACAACAAGGTGGGCGAAAAATAGATCTTTGGTTAGCCGAACATAAAATGGCGGTTGTTGATTTTTCTGATCAAGCCGACAGTTTTATCAATTTTAATCACCCTGAAGATGTTACTAATAACGAATCTGCAATACACTCCACTGTCCCTTTGATTGGTTTTGCAGCATTTAGTGGCACAGGAAAAACAACCTTATTACGTCAACTCATTCCAGCACTAAATTCAAAAGGCATTGAAGTGGCTGTAATTAAACATGCCCACCATCAATTTGATATCGATGTACCTGGTAAAGATAGTTATGAAATACGACAAGCTGGTGCTCAACAAGTACTGGTTTCATCAAGTAACTTAATGGCTTTAATGGAAGTGCAACCCAAAGATATGATTGAGCCACGATTGGCAGATCTTATCCCTCGTTTAGATACTAGAAAATTAGATCTTATTTTAGTTGAAGGCTTTAAGCATGAGGTCATTCCTAAAATTGAACTTTATCGCCCTGCTCTAGAAAAACCATTACTTCATCCTGACGATGCTAATGTTATTGCAATTGCAACAGATGCTCCCATAAACAATACCATATCAATTGATCAACTTGACCTGAATAATATTGATGAGATGGCTAACTATCTACAAACCTTTATTGCTAATTGGAAAGCGTAAACATGGCTGAATTCATACCCCAAGCAAGCTGTGCAGATGCACATGAACCCAATAGCCTAAGTGTTAGAGAAGCTAGGCAACACATTAAAAACCTAATCAGTCCAATCACAGCCTGGGAAAAACGATCATTACGCGACGCTTTAGGTTTGATATTAAATCAAGCCATTATTTCACCTATCAATGTACCGCCACACAATAATTCAGCTATGGATGGTTATGCTATTCTTGGTGCAGATTTAACAGGTTCAAGCATTACGCTAAAGCAAGTAGGCATTGCATTTGCTGGCCAACCATTTATCGGTAAAATTCAATCTGGCGAATGTATTCGCATTATGACTGGCGCTATGATGCCAGCAGATTGTGACACCGTCATTATGCAAGAACATATTGAAGTAGATGATTTATCAATCACCGTTCATGGAATGCATACATTAGGACAAAATGTTCGCGATGCTGGTGAAGATCTTCAGCAAGGCGAAGCTGTCTTAACTCAAGGTCATAAAATCATGCCTGCTGATCTAGGTTTGATCGCATCATTAGGCATTAGTGAAGTTTCAGTAAAAAGAAAGCTACGCATTGCTTTTTTCTCAACAGGAGATGAGCTCCGCTCAATTGGAGAAGTATTAGAGGAAGGTCAGATATACGATAGCAATCGTTATACCTTATACGGTATGTTGAAACGTCTTGATGTTGATATCTTAGATCTAGGTGTTATTCCTGATAACAAAGAAGCACTGCGTCAGGCATTACAACTCGCATCACAACAAGCAGACGTTGTCATTACGTCAGGTGGGGTATCCGTTGGTGATGCTGATTATGTGAAAGAAATGCTAACAGAACTGGGGCAAGTCGATTTCTGGAAAATAGCCATGAAACCAGGCAGACCACTTGCCTTTGGTAAAATAAATGACAGCGTGTTCTTTGGTCTTCCGGGAAACCCTGTCTCAGTAATGGTGACCTTTTATCAATTTGTCACAGGTGCTTTACAACAGCTTGCAGGTTTACCTGAACAAGAACAGCTATTAATGCAGGTCAACTGTATTAGTAATATTCGAAAACGTGCTGGACGTTTCGAATTCCAACGAGGAATTCTATTTCAAGATAAAAATGGCATTACTCAAGTTAAAACGACTGGAGAGCAAGGTTCAGGAATCTTACGTTCAATGAGTATTGCTAACTGTTTTATCTTGCTAGACGAGCAGTGTGATGGCATTAAACCTAATACCATAGTTACAGTACAACCCTTTTCAGGTCTTATTTAAATGACAGCTACAATAGCTAAGAAAAAAGTAGAACTTAATAAATTAAAGAAACGCTTACGTCGTAATGTAGGTCAGGCAATTTCTGACTACAATATGATTCAAGATGGCGATAAAGTCATGGTTTGTCTGTCAGGAGGGAAAGATAGTTATACCCTGCTCGATATCCTAATGAACCTGCAAAAACATGCTCCCATTGATTTTGAAATTATTGCTGTCAACCTTGACCAAAAACAACCGGGCTTCCCTGAACATATTCTGCCTGAATACCTGACAAAAATTGGTGTCCCTTTTCATATCATTGAAAAAGACACATACAGCATCGTTAAAGAAGTTGTACCTGAGGGTAAAACAACCTGTGGCATTTGCTCAAGACTACGTCGTGGTTCACTTTATGGCTATGCCAGACAAAATGGTATTACTAAAATTGCACTAGGCCATCATCGTGATGACATTATAGAAACTGCATTTCTGAATATGTTTTATGGCAGCAAGCTCAAAGCCATGCCACCTAAACTACTGAGTGATGATAAAACCAATATTTTGATCCGCCCTCTCGCCTATTGTAAAGAGTCGGATATTATTCGTTACTCTGAGCAACAAAACTTTCCAATTATTCCCTGTAATCTATGTGGTTCACAGGAAAACATGCAGCGACAAGTAATCAAAGAAATGCTACAAGGCTGGGAAAAACAAAATCCAGGTCGCTTAGAAAATATTTTCCGAAGCCTACAAAATATATCGCCTTCACAATTAGCTGATAATGAGCTGTTCAACTTCAAAGATCTAGAATTACAACGTCAGTCACCCACAGGTGATGAAGACTCTGCTCACGATGATTTGCAATATCCATTAGCCCGAGAAGGCTAAAACTCATAAAATGAATAGGTATCTATGCAACAACCAACATTGAACCCACAGCCTACTAAGAAATTTGCTTTATTTGAATTAGGCTTTAGACCTTTTTTCTTATTAGCAAGCGTGTTCTCAATCATAGCAACGTTGCTATGGATGGCGTCTTATACCTTTGGTAAATCATTGCCGTTGAGCAACTACATCACACCAATAGCGTGGCATGGACATGAAATGGTCTTTGGTTATAGTGTAGCCATTATTGCTGGATTTCTACTTACTGCGGTTCGAAATTGGACAGGCGTACCAACCATTAAAGGTTGGACCTTAGCAAGCCTAGCTTTAGCATGGCTCCTTGCTAGAGTCTTGCCTCTAGCAGGTTTACCATTATTATTTGAGTGGGCAGCACTATTCGATTTAGCCTTTTTACTTGGTTTAATTGTTGCTGTCATTCATCCAATAGCAAAAGTAAAACAATGGCGTCAATTACTGATTGTTTCAATTCTTGTGCTTATTCTTGCTGCAGATATTGTCTATTATTTAGGTGTGCTTCACATCGTCAATCAAGGCGTTTCATGGGGATTGTTCTCTGGTGTATACCTTATCATGGCACTGATTTTCACTCTATCTAGACGGGTTATGCCCTTTTTTATTGAACGTGGTGTGGGTTATAAAGTTCAGATTAAAAACTGGTCATTTATTGATTCAAGTAGCCTACTATTTTTAGTTGCACTATGGCTAACTGATGTGTTTTTCAAACAGGCTTTATTAACGGCTCTACTCTCAGCAGTATTAGCCGTAGTTCATAGCGTTAGACTTTGGGGCTGGCATACAAATGGGATCTGGAAAAAACCACTACTTTGGGTGCTTTTCCTCGGTTACAGTATGTTTGTATTGGGTTTTGTCCTTAAAGCAATAAACTTCTTTAACCTCTACCCAACATCGATACCACTTCATGCATTTACCTATGGAGGCATAGGCATGATGAGCTTAGGTATGATTTCACGTATATCTCTGGGACATACAGGAAGAAATATTAATGAACCACCTAAGATAGTGACATGGGTATTTTTAAGTCTATTTGTAGGTGCTCTCGTTCGAGTAATCTTACCTATATTAGTACCCAGTGCTTACCTACATATCATAGGGTTAGCCCAACTGCTCTGGCTTATTGCATTTGTACTATTTATATCAGCATATTTCATGATATTCATTAAACCCCGAGCCGATGGACAGCCAGGTTAAATAATAAACAGTTTAGATATAAACTGCTTCAACTACCTGCAGATGCCTGTCGTTAATAAATAAAAACTCTCTAACTAAAAAAGCTCAATATCGCCATCTTCAACTGTTTCAGCGAAAATGCCGGTAGCAAGGAAAGCTTCATAAAAGAATAGTTTGTTTCGACCATTTTCTTTTTCATAATAGAGTGCTTCATCTCTTTTTACTTGTTTTAGCTGAGCACCTTCTACGCAATACAGAAAACTTGGCTTTCCTATACGAAGCTCAACTATTTCGTTACGGCTTTGTGAAGAATGAGGTTCTTTTCATCTTACTCATTAACTGTAAAGGTGAAACGATCAACATCTACATTACAGTCAATAAGCTTTTCGGCACATAATGTAAATTGAAGATATTTCTTCTTGGCTTTAGTAGTTAATAAGCGTTGGGGTGCAAAAGTGCCTTGCTCAGCTATTATTGTGGCAGGTTGCATGATATGACTAATTTCGGATAATAATATAGCGGGTTGACTAGCATCTTGGTCCTCAAGAACATATTGAACAGCAATAGCACTACCCTCAATAAACTCTAAGCCCATTTTAGTGAGTCCATTGTTATCTGTTCTTAACCAACAGATAGATGCCAGCATGATCGTAGGGCTCTTACCTTCTTCGAACTCAAAAATGGCAATAAAATTACCAATATCTAACTGCGTTGAATCACTCACATGATATTGGCTTATCAGGTAGCCTAAGGCATTTTTATTAATGACCTGCCAAGGCTGAGTCAAACAGGCAATGCTTTTCTCTGGCAGAGTTTTACAATTGGTCATACAGTGGTGAATTGTTTTTAACCCTATGGCAACATAAGTCTCTGTATTATCCGTCATCGCAATACGTTTTTTCTTACGCTCATAAGATGTATTTAAATATGGCACAACCTGTTTTAATAATGCGACATCAATAACTCTTTCAACTACATCCTCGGGGCCGCTCATTTTCTGAAATAATTGATCAACAAGGTGTAATACAGGTTTAGTGTTAAGTATGCGTGTAGGTGGCTGCGATTGACTCTCAATTATTGGTCGTAGCTTTGGACTTGGAATTCGGTCACTTAGACAATTAATATAAAAACATCCCGCCGAATGTATTGCTTCATCAGGTAGTGGCTGTATTTCTGCAACAGAGGCTAGTTGCTCCATAAGATTATATATTCTTAAGACCTCACCACTGTTAACCCCATAGGGATTACTAATACTAACTAACAGTATCTGAGCATAATGATCTTTAAAAGAGGCTGCAGCATAGTGGCGACTACCTACCTGCGGGATAACATCAGTGACAGAATGATGTTCAGTAAATAGATAAAGTTGATGTAGCTCATAAAAAACACGAGCAGGTACAGTTTGGTAAAATTTATAGGCATGCAACGCCATAAAACTAAGTTGTTCACAAGCACGATTTATCGCAAGTAGGATAATCGGGCTCACTTTTAGGTTTTCATTTTGTTGCCACGCGTCAACAATGATTATTTTATAGCCCGTTGCTAATTTCGACATTAAGCTAGCTAAGGTAGAGATTATTTTCAGACGTTGTTTAGGTTCAGGGATAAGCTTGCCAAGCTCTTCTCTGCTTAAGGTCAATAATAAGCTATTCAATGGTTCACGATAGAGCTCAAGAGACTCTAGTCGCTGTATATGCGAGACTTGGTTTCCATTGAAACGAGTAAGAGCTTCTAGATAGAGCTGGCAAAACTCAGCAAGATCATCTTTCGGTAACTCATCGATCCAGTGCTGTAATAGTTTCTCATTAAGCTCGACGCCACCCGTTGATGCGTCTTCGCTGGGAATAGCTAAGTCTAATTTATGTACGATGCTGTCTGCTAATGTGTTCATACAATCATATTTAGTCCTAAAGATAATACATCATACCAAATAGAAACAGCTTTCAATGGAATGGCTAGCAGTCACTCACTAGAAATAGTGAAACATATCACACTTAACAAATCCTTATGCTTTTGTAATTATGAAATATTGTGATGGTTTAATGATTAAGGACGCCGAGTTAGATATTATTATCAAAACTAACGAGGTGAAAAATGAGTTCAAGACGGACTTTTACACGTGAATCATTTCAACGATACTTACCTGAGCATGGTGTCCTTTGTAGCATGAGCCAAAAGGAAAATATTTAGATAGCGAGTAAATTATCGTCGGTACCAAACTCGGCATGAAGCTATTGCAGATATCATTGATTACATTGAACCTTTTTATAATCAAAAAAGACGGCATACGAAATTGGGAAATATATCTCCATCTGAATATGAGGAAAACCACCTAAAAACTGCCTAATTTCGTGTGCTGATTTAGTTGACAATTACATCAGTCAATGTGAATACCTAGCTCATCCAGTGTTTCAGATGCTTGTTTATAAATATTAATCGCTTCTTCTTGTAGTAATGCTGGTGAAACAGGGGGGCTGTCCCACGATGAATGGAGGCACTTCTCTAATATTTCAGCCTCTAACTCTTGAGGGGTAAGGTCCAACAGCTCTGCCTTCCTCATAAGTTTCATACTAAAGTAGTCTGCCATTTGAACTATCTTTATCAGGTTAGTCATTTTTTTATCCAAAGCAGTTAATGTTGGATAAGTGTAGTTATGATGGCTATTAATTACTGTGGAAACATCTTCAGGTAATGCCCATCGTTTACTCGCCATCGCGCCTAATTCAGCATGATTTAAGCCACATGCTGTTTGCTCTGCTATGAGGAGTTCTGCAGGGGTCCCCCAATCTTGCTCATCTGTCCATACAGGACCTTCAGGAATTTTCTTGAATAAAATAAACCGTCCAATATCATGTAATAAGCCACATAAATAAGCTTGTTCTGGATCAATTTTATTCTCAGGAGCTAATCTTGCTATTGTCTGAGCCGTAATAGCAACTTGTATGGAGTGAGCCCACAAATCACGCTCACTAGTATTGGTTGGTATGAAAATTTGAGCCACCGAAAAGGCCGTTATCAACCTCTTTATCTGCAAAGAACCGATTCTAGAAACAGCACTTTTAAGGGAGGTGATTTCAGAAACGGGGGATTGTGAGGCCGAATTTGCTTGCCTTATCAACCTCACCGCAAAAGTTGGATCTTGCTCAGCAAGTTGCTGTACATATTTAAAATAATGCTCATTCAAAACGCTAAGCCCCATGAGCTTGCATACAGCCGAAGGTAATACCGGTAATTCATCTACTGCATTATGGAGCTCTGATAATGCTTGATCACGCTTATAATCTGATGAAGAACTTATGCTCACCACTTTTGGAGCATCTACTGCGTTATTGATCTCTGGTAATACTTGAGCAGGCTTATCATCTGATGAAGAACGTATATTCAATACTTCTGAAGTATCTTCACCTTTGTCAAATTCCCAAGCAATTCTTCTATCAAAGGTGATTTCAGGATCGTCACTAAGAAGTACACTAACTATCTTGTACCCATGTAATGCAGTATTACGCATTTTAGGCTGTTTATAATTACCAATACTTATATCTTTACAAGCATAGACTATTGGCGTACCTACTTTATCGCCGCGTGCTGTGACGACACCAATCTCTGAAGATTCTAATTTAACCAATAGGCCAGGTGGATAAAGCCCTAATTCTTTAATAAGTAATTCTTCGATATCTGATTCAACCATCTTGCCTTTATCCAGCAAAATATCACGTAGAATCCCCATGTGAAGAGCTGGATTACGGTAGGAACGAGGAGACAATCGAGCACAATATTGGTCGGTTAATGTAATTAACTGTGTCACTTGAGGGTATTGCTTGCCAAGCAATTGATTGGGATAGCCCGTGCCGGTATTTGTTTCATGATGTGCCAGGACGCATTTAAGCCATAATTTATCTTTAACATTAGCCCTACGTAACATTTTTACTGCTGTTTTAGGGTGAGATCGAATGGTTTCTTTTTGCTCTGCCGTGAGAGGAGCCTCTTGCCGATACAACTTTTCTTGTAATTCAATCATTGAAATATTCATCGTCAAAGCAGCAGCAATAACTGACTTTCTTTGTTCTCGTAAAACTAAGCGATCATGGGCCATTACCTCACAAATTACCGCTACATCCACAGAATGCTTTATTGGATAACTTCCACCTTCCAGTACGAACAATGAAGCTAATGCTACATGTGGGTTACGCTCACATTCATGCTGAATAATTGCAGCCAATGCCATTATTTCTTTAGTAAAGTTAACATTGTCATCTTCACAACTTGCCAATGTAATTGCTAATTGGCTGGCAACGTCTTCCAATATCGAAAATGAAGAATGATATTGAGCTTTTACTGCATTATGATCCACAAGAGAAGATGGATTTTCAGAGTCTAGTTCTGACCGTTGACCATAAACGCCACGAGCAATTAAATGTTCAACTTGTTCAAAAGACTTAATCACAAAGCCCTGTCTAACTAAAAATGAGCCATTACTGTCATATATAGGCCTAGGTAGTGGGCGGCCCACTTTAATATCTGTAGATTTTAGTTTTATTAACTTACCAGACATAGAGCCACTCAGTATTATTTTGTTTAATTAGTCTCTCCTGACTTGAAATATTTCAAATGATGTCTATATATCTTATGGAAAATGCATCATATTTTTCACTCCATATTATCGGCTTTATTATGTGTAATGTCATCAAGAAATTGCTTATATTTAAAGAGGCTAACGACATAAATTAAAAATAGAGATGTCATACTTCATCACTAATTTGATATTGCCTTAAAACAGATCGCGTGTTCTAAAAAGCCATTTTAAAACATGATAAGACACAAATAGTTCTTGCTCAGTACCAATAAAAACAGTGAACCTGAATCCACGTAAAAACGGATACCTTATATGAAGTACCTCAGAGCCAGACTCACCAAACCAAATATCCAGAGTTCCACCCTTCAATCTATACATCCTCCAAACCAACAGGAGAAACACCATGACAATAACCAACCAAATCTGAGGCAAACTCAGTCAAGAAATGCATCATAAAAACAAACCGATGCCCAAGCCTCCCTATCTCATAACCCCGCCTGATATATCACATCGGTTGTGATAATAAAGATAGTGGTTAAGATGACTCAATCCATTTCCGAATTTTCTCCAATACAAGAGACGGTTTCTTCAATGATGAATGGATTGCTTTGACAGATATTTAGCAGGATTTCGGCGATGGCCTTGTAGAGTATGTCGAATACTTCGATGAAATTACGTAGGATCCTACGTAGAATTGAAAAAAAGCCCATCCATGTACTCTAAGACATTGAATGGGCTTTGATTTTATAAGGCTTTACAAGTATTTGGTGCCGACGGGCGGAGTCGAACCGCCACGGGCTTACGCCCACCACCCCCTCAAGATGGTGTGAAAACAGG
>Ga0209707_1002356_pt1 | contig 9959 bp, 10 predicted proteins | sample EN4Hudsemesocosm_FD_184630 | JGI IMG/M metagenome (GOLD analysis project Ga0209707, IMG submission 184630) | Methane-oxidizing microbial communities from mesocosms in the Hudson Canyon - EN4B Hudson Canyon (SPAdes) (version 2) | ecosystem: Environmental > Aquatic > Marine > Cold seeps | place... | reverse complement strand
TCATTTGCTTGGTTTTAGGTATGTGAATCAGAAATAAATTAAATAATGGCTGTTGATGGAATTGCTTGCCTAAAAGCTAATTTTTCTACAGCTTGGTTAGGTGCAAAACAAATATCGAGTTCAAATGATGGATTTCAAACTAATAATAATGAATGTTATATCAATATTCTGGTACTTCATTCCGCTCCTGATTTTAATTGTGATTTTCAAGTCACCTTGGTTCAAAGGTTATATTGGGGAAGTGATTGTAAACTTCACAATAAACATACGACTTGATAAAGATGATTATCACCTTATAAAGAATGTGACTCTTCCTACAGAAGACGGAACAACACAAATCGATCATATCTTAGTTTCATCGAAAGGGATTTTCGTTCTTGAAACAAAGAACATGAAAGGCTGGATTTTCGGTTCAGAGAAGCAGAGGCAATGGACACAGAAAGTATTCAAACATACAAGTAAATTTCAAAATCCATTGCATCAAAACTATAAACATACAAAAACGCTTTCTTCTTGCTTGGATATTCCTGATTCAAAAATATTCTCTGTCATAGTTTTCGTCGGCGACAGTGAGTTTAAGACTGAAATGCCAGAGAACGTGACTTATGCAGGTGGGTTTATTCGGTATATAAACTCAAAGCAAGAAACGATCTTGTCAGCTACTGAAATAAGGTTAGCGATTCAAAAAATAGAAACTGGCCGTCTCAAACCTTCTATAAAGACTCATAGAGAACATGCTCAGCATGTCAAAGATATCAAAGTTCAGAAAGCATTTGGTAAATCCTGCCCTAAGTGCGGAAGCACAATGGTTCATAGAGTTTCAAAGAAAGGTGCAAATGCTGGCAATAAGTTTTGGGGCTGTAGTCAATTCCCAAAGTGTCGTGCAATTTGCACCTGACCTAGGCGTTCAGCGTCAATAGGAAATTTAAATGCTCCAGAATTTTAAATATTCGTATTACATGTTTCTTACTGATCATCTTTTTAGAGACTCCATGCTTAAAAATGGACTGGATGCATTGATTGCTGGTTATGACTCCGAGAATATAATTTTACTCTCATGTGCAAGCTCTGAATCAGACTCAGAGCTTATATCTACATTTATTTCGGCTGCTTATGAATTAGGCGTCGAACTTCCAAAAACTGATAAATATAGCATTTGGGTTGCTGATTCATATTTTGACTTAGTAGAAGCAGGAATTGATTTGCCAGCTGTAGGTGTTCAGGCTGAATTCAAACGATACTTAATATACGAGGAAATGGCTCTTAGTGAGTATAGAGCTAAAAACGAAGGTCTTCTTATGTGGTGGCCTCTGTGTAATGTAGTACTACAATATTTTTTCGTTGGAGCTATGTATAGCTCAAAAAATCGTGGTTTTTATGCTGGCACCAAATTCTAGTGATCTTATGAATATATTAATTGAGAAGGGAATGTGTAGCGACTTTTCTGTAAAGCTTACTAAAGAAAATATGGAAGGGTATTATCAAGCTCATGGAATTAAATGGAGTGATTGTGATTATCTATCATTTTGTGTTGATAAGTTAAACTTTAGAATCTCAGTTGGTGGTGAACAAATTGGTTTAGTAGTGCTTTCTATCTCTAATCAAGTTTGCAGTATTCTAGATCTTCAGGTTAAGCAAGAATATCAAGGTAAGGGTATTGGTAGTTTCTGCTTAGAATATATTTTCAAGTTGGCAGCTCAAAATGATTGCGCATGGCTTAAATTAGGGGTTTTTACTGATAATCCTGCAGTGAACTTGTATAAAAGATTTGGTTTTATCGTGCATTCTAAGGGAGGAGGGCTACTTAAAATGGAAAAGCCGGTCACGAGTCTTATTAACTCAGGCCATTAACTAAAGCCATTAACTAAAGCAACTAACGATAGCCCAACCCACTAAGGCTATCGTCAAAATCCCCCTAACGATCATTAAGCCATTTTCTTCGCTTTATACTGCTGTACTCCATGCCAAATAAAGGCTGCGCTGGCTTTCAAGTTTCTCATGCTCGGGTTGTAAATAAATCCTTTGAATTGATGTAGGAAGGCAAGCATAAATTGCTCTTGTTCAGCATAATGCTCGGCATAACCGACTTCTAAACGGCCATCGGCTTGAAAAACCGACCATATATTATGGCGACGTACGTAGTTGCGATAACGCTTCATGATGACCTGCATTTGATTAAGCCGACGTAAGCGATTACTTGTTTTTGATCCTGGGCGAACAAGGTACTCCATTAATTGTTCATTACAAAAACCGACTTTGCCAAATTTACTAAAGCGTAACCATAAGTCCCAGTCTTCGGCGGATTTTAATTTATTATCAAAACCACCCAGTAACTTGTAGGTTTTAGTTTTGATCATGACACACGAAGTACCGATGACATTTTCACTGTATATACGCTCTGTGGGTTGTTCTAAAAAATGAAAGTCGTCATCTTCTTTTATTAGGTGTTTAAAGTGAGGCCAGTAATGAAAGCAGTCACCTAGGTCTGTTTTTTCTGGGGTCGTATGATGGTAGTTGGTAAAACTTAATACGGCGCTGGGGTTATCACGGTGGAATCGATACTGTTTTATCAGTTTGTTTTTGTGCCAATAATCATCGGCATCCAAAAAGGCAATCAGTTCGGCTCTTACCCGTTTTAAAGCAAAGTTTCTCGCTCTTGCTGATCCAACGCCGCGTAGATGATACGGTCTTATTTGAGGGTGAATCTCTTGTTGTTCTTGTAACCACTGCCAGGTTCCATCCGTTGAGTTGTCATCAATAATAAGTATTTCGATGTTATGTAAATTTTGCTCGAAAATACTTTCTATTGCCTTCGGTAAATATTCTAAACAGTTGTGTGTAGGTATCACGATACTAACCAGCGGTTTTACATCTACTGGGGTTATCTTTATAAGTTGCTGAGTACTTTTCATAGTCGACCTCTTTATCGTTTATCTATTCATCTTTTATTTTTTAATCTTCATTTTTAATCTTCAAAGTTTTTCTCGTTAACGCTAATTTCTTGTTTGGCACCTGACTTGCAATTTGTTGAGTATATCGCTTGTTTTGCAAGCTCAATGCCAACGAAATAGATGGTATGAAATTACGCGAGAGGATTTGGTTATGAAGAAGATTGCTTATGTGATTCCTGTTTTTCCTATTGCCAGTGAGACATTTATTACCACCGAAATGAAGGCGCTTATGCACTGTGGACATGAGGTAGAGGGAATCTGCTTTGAACGCAGTCATGAGGATTGCCAAGTCGGGGACGAGGCGATTAATGATGCCATGGTAGATCTGCGCTGCGTAAAGCCATGGATGCTTATGTCTTTGATAACTAAGCTATTTATTAACTTTTATGGCAGCGGTTGGCAGGCTGTTCAGTTTGCTTTTACGCAGCAGGGGATTCGTCCTCGGTCTTTGATTCTACAAGGACTTAAGCTGGCCTATTGGGTTAATAAGTCGGGTTGTGAGCATATTCATGCACACTTTGCTTTGTGCTCTACGGCAACGGCTATTGTTGCGGCCCGTTTCTTAGGACTTAGAGTTTCTTTCACTAGTCATGGTTCTGATGTGTATAAGTCACCGAGTGATTTAGCGCTTAAATTGCAATATGCAGATTTCTCAATTGCAGTTTGCAAACGCATGCAAATTGATTTCAATAATTTCACTCCGGCTGCTCGGGTTTTCACCGTGCCCTGTGGCATTGATATGTCTTTTTTTAGGGCTAATGAATCCGCATTAAAGTTACAAAAACTGTTGTACCTAGGACGCATCTCGGAAACAAAGGGGATTCTGCATTTAATTCAAGCGTTGGCTAAGCTTCCTCCTTCGTTAAGGCCGTTAATTGATATTGCCGGTGATGGGCCTATGAAGCTTGAATCAGAACAGATGGTACGAGACTTTGGTGTGTCTGAGTCGGTGAATTTTTTAGGAGCGGTCAGTCGAGTTTGGGTGCAGCAAAATAGCAGCCAGTATGCGGCGATGGTCTTGCCTTTTTGTAAGGTTGAAGGCGGTATCATGGATACTGGCCCACTGGTGATTAAGGAGGCTTTAGCTTTGAAGCTACCTTTATTGACTACCGATATTATGGCCACGGGGGAGTTTGTTAATTCTGACTGTGCCTTTATAAGTAATTCATCCGATCCTGAAGATCTAGCACGAACCTTGCTAAAGCTACTGGTGGCATTGGATTTTATTGAGTTGGATACCATGTCTCTAGCTCAGCTAGAAGCGGTATTAGGACCTAGGATCCACGAGCTGCAAGAGCTGCTTAAGCATCCTAAGCCAAGTGAGATTATTGAAAGTAAGCTGGAGCAGGGCTATCGCAAGGTGATGTCGGAGTTTTCAGCCAAGCAGCAAGGGATAAGACTTTCAACGATATTTCAAAACTGCCAAGTATTGGAAGATGTGTAACGGGGTCATTATGAAAGCGACGGTATTGAACCAAGCAGGGTATTACGCATTAGGGATCATTATGATGAAAGGTGTTTCATTATTGATGATTCCTTATGTGACCCGTCAATTGAGCCCTACGGAATACGGTACGTTAGAAATCTTGCTTATTTTTGCCGATGTCACAACGATTATTATTGGCTTTGGTTTGGTTGAAGCGTTAAACCGCTTTGTTGGCTTAGCCAATAAAGATTCGGCTGAAACAGAAAGCCTAATTTCAAATTGTTTTGCTTTAGCGTTACTGGTTGCATTGCTAGCGATGGTTACCATTGCTCTGTCGGCGCAGAGCATTGTCAATGTGTTACCGGCGAGCATCAGCAAGTCTCAGTTATTATTAATTACTTTTCCTGCGCTCTTGGAAGGATTGATTGCGATTCCGTTAACCTTAATGCGGATGCAATCTTTGGCGAAACGCTTCTGTTTTTTAAATGTGGCAAAAGCACTATTTCAAGCCGTTATGGTGATTGTCTTATTGCAGTTGGGTTATGGCATTGATGCTATTTTAATTGCCGGTGCAATCGCCAGTTTGTTATTGGTGATTTGTTTAATGCCGTATCAATGGCAGCAAATGGCGCAGCATTGGTGCTGGCAGAAAAGTTTAGACATTCTACGTTATGGTGCGCCGATTGTTGCAGGTCGTTTAGGCTTGTTTGCGATGACGGGCTTAGACCGTTGGTTATTGGCCGATAAAGTGGGAATCGAGTCGTTAGCGGTTTACGCCATTGCGGTGAAGTTTGCACTGATTTTAGGGCTTCTGATGCAGCCTTTTGGCTTATGGTGGTTTCCCTATCGTTTCATCTTATTGAAGCAACCAGCAGGAAAACAACAATGCGCTGAGTATGCCATGCTGGGTACGAATTTAGGCTTGCTGTTAGGGTTTTTAATGATGCTTACGGTCCCTCAATTTATGCAGTTAATCTTGCCGGTTGCTTACCATGATGCGGCGTTGATCGTGGTGGCTTTACTGGCGGTTAATATGGTTAAAAATGCGGGGGATTTACTTAATTTAGGCTGCTTTGTTCATAGCAGTATTAGCCAGATGTGGGTGCAATGGTTATGTGCCGTTTTGGCCGTGATAGGTTATGTGTTATTGATTGAAGACTATGGTATTTGGGCCGCGGCAGGGGTTTTATTTATCGTCTATTGTGTGCGCTTATTGTTATTTTATTATTACAGCCAAAAGGTTTTGCCTTTACCTTATGAGCATCGCAACTGGTTACTTGTTTTACTATTGGGCTGCTGCTTTGTGTGTTTATTACCATTTGTGCAGCTAAGTTTGCTATGGCAGTTTGCATTAGGTCTCTTCTTATCTGCTGTTTATATGTTGATCTTGATTGTTCTTGAGGTTTTTCCTAGCCCTGTCCGTTGGTTGAAAAACAGGGCGCAGCAAAAAATAAAGAAAGATCATTCTAAGGCGGTGACGTTATGAAGGTGACTTTATGATGCCAAGATCGTTGCAAGAAGATAGCCGAGTGAAGCTGGTAATTGCGGTAGCCTTATCATGTTTACTCAGCTCTGTTTGGTTTGTTGTACCTCATCCATTAGTGATTACGGTATTGGCGATTGTGCCGATTGCCTTGGTATTAGTTTTAAAGCTTCCCTTTATCGTTTGCTTAGGCTTTATATTATTTTCTTTCTTCCGGCTTCATGAAGCTTTTCCTATGTTGATGCCGTTTAAAATTCCTTTATTAATGGCGCTAGCTTCTTTAGCGGCATTGGCTTGGCATCTAATTATTACCCGCTCGATAAAACCTTTTTTAACCCCTGAGCTCAGTTGGTTTTTAGCCTTCTTTATTCTTGTTACGTTAGGCATTGCTTTTGCGAGTAATCGCGGGCTGGCGATTGCAGCTTATACGGGCAGTTACGTAAAAATTGCCATTATGGTTTTTGCCATTGCTTGGTTAATACGCACGGAGAAAGAATTTGCGATTGCCTGCAATATGATTGTTATTTGTGGTATCGCGATTGCTTTGGTTGCGGTGAATAATAAAGCCAACGGAATTGGATTGGTGGAGGGGACTCGAGTGACCATTGGTCGAGATATCGATTCGATTTTGGGTGACCCCAATGACTTAGCCTTGGTATTGTCATTCCCAATCAGTTTTGCCGCCGGATTGGCATTAACGAAGGGGCGTAGTCGGTTTAGTCGTTGTTTGGGTATCGCGGGTTACTTTGTTATTGCCAGTGGCATTATTGCAACTCAAAGCCGAGGGGGATTATTAGCGATTGTCGCGGTGAGTAGTGTATTCGCTTTTTATAAAATTCGCTCTAAGCTTTTGGTGGCGTGTTTAGGTGGGGTGGGGATGCTGGTGCTGATTGTCTTTGCCGGTATTTCTGATCGCAGCTCGGGGGGGGCAGGGGAGTCTGGAGTAGATGAATCAGCGCAGGGACGTTTATACGCTTGGCAAGCGGCGTTTAAAATGGCCAATACCCATCCTTTTTCTGGCGTGGGGTTAGACAACTTTACCATGAATTATTTTTTCTATTCAGCCCATTGGGACGGTATGAATCATGCTGTTCATAGTACCTGGTTTGGAGTATTAGCTGAAACCGGTTATATCGGTTTGTGGGTATTTTTGGTTCTGGTGGTTAAAACCGTTAAATCCATGTATCAAACAGTGAATAAATTACAGCCCTTATATGAACGTGGTTTGTGTTCAGCGGTTTTATTTGGCAGTGCACTATCGATTCTGGCGGGACTAGCGGGATTTATTGCATCGGGTACTTTTTTAACTCAAGGCTTTACTTGGCCGATTTATATTTTGCTGGCGTTAAGTATTGCAGTAGGCCAGCAAGCTAAAAAATTAATTAAGCTGTAATGACTGATTGAGACGGAGCATATAATAATGTTATTAAATCGACGTAATGCTAAGTACGGTGTCTTTGTTTTTTTAGCACTGCTATTCGCCGCTATTTTAATTTATTTGGCCTTTGCGGGTTATAAACTGTGGAAATGGAATGCTTATTGGTTTCCTAGCTATTTACAGCAGCAAGTCAGTACGAGTACTCATCCCGATGAGATAGAGCACTTGATGTTTGTAGTGGCTGATCATTATGAACCAGGGTTTGAAAAAGAGGCGGCGATAAAGGCTAACGAAGCGTGGCTAAACGATTATCAACAGGCGGTTGCAGGTAAGCAAGATAGTTACGGTAACCGGTTTGTGTATAACTGGTTTTACCCGTTTGACCAAAGAAACGATGAGGTTTTGCAGCGTCTGCAAGTGGAAGTTGAGCGTGGCGCAGGGGAAATAGAATTTCATTGGCACAAGCCCTGTTTAACCGCAGAAGAATATCAAACTCAGTTAACCGAGGCGGTCAGCTGGTTTCAGCAGTGGGGGGCTTTTAAAGCGTTTAATGCGACTTCGCCACGCTTTGCTTTTATTGCCGGCAATTGGGATTTAGATAATGGCCGTGGAACAGGTTGTGGTATTGATAATGAAATAACGCAACTGAGAGAAGCGGGGGGGTATATGGATATGACCTACTCAACACTAGGCTCACCTGCTCAGCCACGTAAGATGATTAATCAGTTGTATTATGTGAATGATACGTTAACCGCAAAATCGTATGAGCAAGGCCGTCGTGTGAAGGTCGGTAGCCCTGCGCCAGCAGACCCGTTTTTGATGTTTCAGGGCCCTTTATCGTTTCATTGGGATTTGGAATTTGAATATGGGGCTTTAGAAACCTATGCGTTGCCGTCGTTAAAGCGTATTCAGCGTTGGCTGGATAGCCACATTCACGTGGCAGGTAAGCCCGAGTGGAGCTTTGTAAAACTGTACTCTCACGGTATTCAAAGCCCAGAGATTGTCCAGCTGCATTTAGGCCCCATGCTCGATCAGTTAAAAGCTGAAACTGAACGACGCAATATTAAGTTGCACTACGTGAGTGCTCGTGAAGCCTATAACATTGTGCGCGCTGCTGAGGCTGGGGAGCAGGGAGACCCCGAGCAGTACCGAGATTACCTTTACGCTTCTCCTATAACTTCTCCTATAGCTTCTCCTGTAGCTCCAGGCACTGATTAATAGAGAGACGACTTCATTGTGCTTTGCATTTTGCAAAGCATATTAGAAATTCCTCCTCAGATTCCTCCGCTAAATTATAATGAAATGCCGCCAGGTTGGTCTAAGTTGTTGATATTAAAGGGTTAATTGTTTTGGCATAGGCTTTGCTCTATCTAGGTTGTGAATACAACTTTGTGGAGTAAAGATTATGAGCATCATGAATTATCAATGTAATGACGACCAAGTCGTTTCAGTTTCTGGCGACTTTGATGTGAATACCGTTGGCGATGTAAAGGAGCTATTTGAGGAGTTAGTGGTACAAGGATCGGATGTGGTTGTTGATCTAACCGAGGTTCGCTTTATCGATTCCTCAGGTATTGGCGCCATTGTCTTCTTGTATAAGCGTTTAGTTGCACAGCAGCATAAGATGTCTTTGGTTGGGGTTACAGGCCAGCCTAAAGAGTTGTTGGATATCTTGAAAATCAGCCAGACCATTAACGTTTTTATTACCTTAAATCATTATTTAGCCGATAAATCGACGGTTCATTAATCGTCGATATATCAAACTAATAAAGATGGGGTGGGCTTGGTTATGAAAAACTTTTCAATCAGTATTCTTGCGGTCTCAATCTCAGCGTGTAGCAGCTGGCCAGATCATGGCCATGGTGGTGATGCTCAAGTTGATAGCAGTTATGAGTACTATGCTGATCAAGTTGATATGCATATGGGCCATGTTCATGAATCAAAAGGCGATTTAGAAACGCAATGGAGTATTCATAGTGTGAAGTTGGATACTTTAGTATTAAGAGGTGGGCAGGAATGCTTACCCGCAAGAGTCCGAGAAGTCACTATGATGGCTAGACGTTCACGCCGTGAACTGGATGGACATTTATTAGAAGACGCACGCAATACGATGATTATTTATCAGCGTGAATTGGATGAGTTAGAGCGCCGCTTAATCTATATAAAACGCCATACTGATTGTGATAATACTGCCATTAAATACAGTAAGAATGAAAGCTCTTATTCGATTGCTTTAAACGAGCAGCAAATACAATCCAATAGGAAACTATTTTTACTCAACTTGTTGAATGATGACTATAGCTTTGATATCGACTCTGATGCCTTAACCCGCCACTACCGGGAAAAACTCACAATTGCAGGACACTACCTTAACCAAGATGAATCCATGCGTTTGTATATTAATGGCCATACGGACTCGGATGGTGATTATCAATATAACCAAAAGTTAGCCTTGAAGCGTGCGCAGCAGGTGCAGCGAGTTTTAGTGACAGCGGGAGTTAATTCTGAGCGTTTAATTGTAAGGTCTTTTGGTGAACAGTTACCGATTAATACGAATGAAGATACTTTAGGCCGTATGAGAAATAGACGGGTGAGTGTTGAGTTCATTGAAAATCAGCAGTTTATTATTCCAGGTCATGATGGTTTATTTTTTCAGCAGGGAAGCCCGCTGGGTTTTGCTGAAGAGCAGCCCGTTGAACGTATTCCATATTTGAAGTATTG
>Ga0209707_1002355_pt1 | contig 9959 bp, 3 predicted proteins | sample EN4Hudsemesocosm_FD_184630 | JGI IMG/M metagenome (GOLD analysis project Ga0209707, IMG submission 184630) | Methane-oxidizing microbial communities from mesocosms in the Hudson Canyon - EN4B Hudson Canyon (SPAdes) (version 2) | ecosystem: Environmental > Aquatic > Marine > Cold seeps | place... | reverse complement strand
TGAGCAATCTAATAGAAGTCATGGATGACTTCTAAAACTGTCATGGAATGACTCATTATTTTAATCTGAATAAAAGGCTGAATAAGCTAAGCCACTTAAGCACCATAGAGACTGACACTTAAGATCGTATTCTAAGAGGTACTGAAAACCTACCGACACTTATAATTTTGCATAGATACTTTATCCGGTGATTCGATTTATTTCTGCGTGGATATAAACGAAAAATGACCTTTAAACACCATTGCGGTAGTGCTTAAAGGCCATGCTGGGTTGATAGGGTGTAGCAGATTCTAATCAGCTAAGATCATCGTGCAAAACAACGATGTTGAATGGTTTAGCTGGAATTTAGAATTGCCTTGATGTTGCTTATCGCTTCTGATGCCGTACCTCCTTTTTTCGCTTGGTTAATGGATGAATCAATAACAAGGTCAATTTTAGCTTTTGCGCTGCTGAGTGACTTGCGTTCCTTTTTTCTTGTTCTCGCGGCGGCTTTATCACGTTCATATCTAAGCCGGCCTCCTAAGCCAAAGATTGTGAATATTTTTTTATTAATCGTTCTAATGGCGGCATAACCTTTATAAGTAGCATCCTCTAGCTTTTCGCATAAGGGGTAGACAGTAAGTAAACCCGATGCGACTAAATCAGCTACCGCCCTTTCTGTTCGTCTCAGTGATAGTCCGCATTTTTCAGTAATAAATGACATGGTAATGCCTTTAAAAGATTGATCCGCTTGCGGTATGCCTACGCGCAGCGTTGCTAAGTCCAGGTAATGCACCAAACAACCCAGAACTGAAACACAAGCCTCGCGTCGCTCACTGCGTTGCTGCCGATCTGATCCGTTAGATAAATTAAGCGATGGTAATAACGCTGCAGGCTCTTTGTAATAACCTTTTATAGAGTCGATCAGCGATTTAATTATATGCGGACGCGTGTGCTGCTCTGGTGGTTCAAACCAACGAGGAGTATTAGGGCTGTGACCGCAATTATTGCCATTCATTCATAAAAACATAACAGAATAGTAAATTATAAAAATGTGACAAAGTGCCTCGCTTTTTAAAATATACTGTTTTTTATGTCGTATTCCATTAAAAATAAGTTATATGCCTTATTTTCAGTTACTTACAAGGTAATTTATTTTAAGATTTGGTTTTTTCATCGGCAATGATTGCGGTTGTATTGTAGCTGTATAAAGTTTGTACAATCTAATCTATAGCCTTTATTTATAAAGGCTTGAAGTGGTTACACAAAAACAATTCACAAAGTTATCCACAGAAAATGTGAGTAACTGTCATTTAGCTGTAATAAGTACCTGTGCTTAACTCTGTTTAAGCCTGATTTATCCCCAAATAATGCTAAGGAATTACACAGGTTTGTTTTGTGTTGGGGATGCTTTGATGTGTGAGGTTAAGGTAGTTATCCAGTGAAAAAGTGGGGCTTAATAGTAATTATTAGGGGGTATCGGCTCGTTTAGGAAGAATTCGGAACATAAACCCTGTTAAGGATTTTTCAGTAATTTATTTCCACTTTCTCGTAGTATTTCATCTGGCGAAACATACCGGTAAAGCTTGAATGGAGCATCGCTTGGGGATTGTAAAATGGTTATTGTTTCTAAAGAAAGAAAAGCGATGCCACCAGACCGAGCTAAAGGCATTGTTGCTCGCGTCTCTTTGTATTTTGATATGACTTTCCACGGTATAAATTAAGTGATTCACAGCGTAAGTTATTTGCAGCTTGGGATAGACAATTTCCAGTTACGACTGATGAATGTAAGCGTAATGAGCTTATCGAAAATCTTCAGGGCAACGCAAATGTTATCTTGCGGGAAAGATGTGAGAGTCGGATATGAATATGAGATATTTGGTGATGTTGAATTGGTTACAAGGCACGGAATCAGCGTTGTTTTTTTAAATGCCCCCTCTTTTCTTAATTTCTTGAGTTCTTCTGTCCATAACCTCGGCCAGAAGCTCGGAAATAGTTTTGGCATCTTGGAATAACCGCTTCTTTTCAGTAGGCGTAAAGTATCGTCCTAGCCCCTTACTCAGCATCACCTCAAATTCTCCTGTAACAAGAAAATTGCCATCCATAATGGTGTTACTTACACTTAGATGTCTGTACCCTAAAAGTGTTTCGCAACAGGCGTGGACGAGCGGTTTTATTTTATCATCCATATCTTGGTACATATCAGCGGCAATAACCTCATTCAAAACAAAGTCGATGCCATTACTGCGCAATTCAAAGCGAAATAAAAAAATAGATACTTCATTACCGGCTATATTTTTCATATATTAATTAACAATCGCTCTTAAAATGCTGTCCGGCACCCTCATTCCTGCTGAATTCGGAACACAAACCCCGTTAATTATTTTAGCACTATGTGTTCGCATAACGGGTCTTATGTAAAATTGTTAAGGAACAATATTCGATCAAAATGTGGGATAATCCTGCGCCACATAAACAAGCGTTTATGTTCCGAATTCTGCATCGCCCCCAATACTGTTAATCATTTTAATAATCAATATTTCACCTGTATCCAGCCTATAGCAAGCAATTCACAGGAAGCTAAAAACAATCCGTTCTTTTAGTCAATAATAACCCCCAACGGGGTTATTGTTCCGTTTCGTGCGTCGACTCCTAGTAAATATAGCTATGTATTAAATGAGGTGACAGTTTCAAAAAAGCAATGCGTCAATAAGAAAATTATTGATCGTGAACACCCATTCGCACGGAACACGTAAAGTGTTCAAGATCGAATGCAATTAGGTGTTCATAATGAGTGATAATATGAATTTTCGAAAGAACCAAGATTCATTCGCCCTCCCCAATTGTTTATTGATTCCTGTAATATCCTAGCCAAACACGGTAATCACCATACGTTATACATCCATCACCATCGTAATCGGCAGAAGGTATAAAGCCATCGGCACCCTCGCACTTACCGAGTGTTGAGCGGAATAAATTATAGTCATCTCGGTCGATGTCGTTGTCGCCGTCCAGGTCGCCTAAAAGGACGGCTGTAATAGTCACAGAATCCGGCACACTATTATTCATACCATCATTCACTATTAGATTGAATGTGTAGCTGCCAGCTTGTGTGGGCGTAAAATTAGGTGTAGCGGTGCTAGCTCCAGTCAATTCTACAGTTGAACCACTGATTTGCACCCACTGATAGGTAAGTGATGCAGGACTGTTATCCAAATCAATACTATTTGTTCCATCTAGGCTAATTATGATGCCAATATTTTCAATTGCATCCAAGCCGGCGTTTGCGGTTGGCACCTGATTATCACTTGATTCTGACTGGCAATTTTCCCGAGTGCAAGACGCTGTTAAAGCTTCCGCATCAGCTTGTGTTATCACTCCATCGCGATCAATGTCTTTTGGATCGTTAGGTCCTGAAGCAGATTCACCAATAGTGGCAAGAACAATGTTCAAGTCGTCTTGATCTACGTCGCCATCCTCATCAATGTCTCCTAACTCTACCGGTACATTCCTGCTTAACGCAATCCGAATGTTTTCCAGTTCGACCAAGGCTGACGCATCAGAATAGCTATCCAAGCGAAACGCAATTGTATGGACTCCTGGCTGTAAGCTACCGATAAACACACGTCCAGAAGAAGATAGGCCTGGTTCCGAAGTTTGCTGTTCGATTTTTTTGACGAGTTGCCCGTCGGCTAGTATATGTAACACGCTATCGACATCGGCGACAAATTCATAATCAAAAAACATTGTATTGGCTGGTTTCAGCATCTCGATCTCGATACGAAGCACTTGAGGTGAATGGGTCTGCAAACCTGCGTCAACACCTACAGTCGAGCATGGAAGGCCACTAACATGAGTAACGCTATCAGCAGTTAACGCGAAAAAGTCTCTTATTTTCCAATACGACTCGTCAACCTGATCACATAACCATTCGTCGTCTGTGCGCGTCCTTACTGTTTCAACCACTGGGATATCTTGTCCTAATATACAAGTTTCCCCTTTATACATCGAACCAGTCGTTGGGCATGTGTAACTGGCCGCGCCATCTGGATTTGCAAGCGATGCTGCGAATCCAATTAAGTCATTACTATTAGAAATGGTAGGCTCATAAAACTCGTAAGGCCAAGCATGTCGCTCTAACGGACCCGCATCATTTTCCCTTGGGTCCAACGCAGTGACATCATAGTTAACTGCATCAGTAAATATTCGTTGTGTACCATCCAACCCAAATAAATTGGCCGCCAATTTGCGAATATCGACAAAGCTTTCGGCACGATCAGCGTTTTGACCATACCTCAGAAACCCTTCAGACAACGGCATTCCATATGAACCAGCTGTAGGGTCATATGCATCCCAAAATGTCTCTTGTATCGTGACAGCAGCTATAGTGCCTTTTAAAGATGCATACTTTAGATCACTCGCAGCAGTCTCTATTAAATTGGACCCTGCGCTATGAGCCATCAAATGGAGCTCTTTATAATTTAAGCTTTGAAGTTTCTTTGCCAGTTTTCGCCCCATTGGATCAGCGTTTATAGCTGCTGTCCAAGGCCAGATATCTGGAATATGTAGTCCATCCGGATCATAACCAGACTCACTTCTCCAATCAAACGTCCAAACGTCGAACTCTGGAGTACGGCAAACGTGCTTCAAGTAAGGTTCGTCATCAGCGGGATTAAGTCCACAATCGTTGACTTTAAAGACGTCCTCAAATCTGTCGCATATATCTAGGGCCATTGGCACAGCCCACCGATCAACATTGCTAGCCCATCCATGAGTTATAATCAGACCGCCATTTGGACGATTCCCTTCATCATTACACTCGTATACTCGTAATTGGGAACTTTCAATCTTTGGATTAAGAGGATTCATACCAGCATCTACTTCTTCTTTATCACTAAACCCATCACCGTCAGTGTCAGTGCCATTCGGATCGGTACCTAGGTTAAGCTCCTGCTGATTGGTTAAACCGTCTCCATCAGGGTCATCTTCCGGATTACCCTTTTCATCATCCAGACTACCAAAATGTTCGAGTTCCCAGCAGTCACTCATCCCATCCTGATCAGAATCAACGGTACTGCCATCGACGGAATCATTAATATGTGACGTGGGCTGCCCTTCGACAACAACGATGCTTTTTTCCAGCAACACCTCTCCTTTATCGTTCTTAACTTTCCAGTCATAGGTTCCAGCATCCAGGTCGGATATAAAATAGATGCCTGTACTGTTAACACTGTCGCTACCGTTTAATATACCGCTTTGCCATACCTCTACGGTGACATTCTCGACGTTGCAACCGCTACGGATAATGGTTCCACCGATCGCAGGCACAAAGTGGGTATTGACTTGATTGATTAGTGGATCAAGCTGTACGCCCAAATAATCTTTGTGCTTGAGCGTGGCAGAAAACTCGACAAAATAACCATGCCGAGAGCTAGTGAGCTGCCAATAACCTTCTGCAGTCGCCCCTGCTTCTACCCTGTCGAAATTAATAGCCAATACGCCATCCTGGTAAGCCGTTTCATCCAAGTTAGGTGAAGATCCATTCAGGATAAAACTGATCGGAATGTTATTTACATTCTCAAGGATGCGCGGTTGCGCGGATGACAGAGTCAGATTTTGTGCAGCTCCGGCACCATTATTTTTGGCAGTTACCTTGATTTTAACCGGTTCACCCGCCATCACGATATATGGCAGATAGTAATCCAAAGCTAATTTTGGCATGGGTAGCACAGTAATGGTTTCGTCTTGCGTTCTGAAATCAAAACTTTGTCCGTTGTAGCTGTAATTGATAGTGGCAGCTATGACATAATTTTGACCAATTTCATTAGCACCACCTGCTTCACTGCTCGGTACAATTTGCCACTGTACAGTGCCTGGACCAGTTAGCGATCCGCCTGACAGTGTATTGATGCCAGTTTGCTCGGTAATAATAATCGAGAATAATTGATTGGCATCGTTACCTAGCTGATCCTGAACCTGCAGCTTTAAGACTAAAGAGTCCAGACTATCCACAGTCGGAGTAAGACTTATCTTGGCATTAAAAGCCTGACGCTCCAGTGTTACTGATTGATCTATCTGGAGCTTAACTTCTCCATGTGTGTTAATAGGCAAAGTCGGTGGAATAAAGGAAGATAGACCGCCACTTCCACCGCTAATACATGCCAGACAAGCAGATGAATAAATAACCTCGTGTGCGCGAACAGTTGTTATGGAAATTGGCACTCTATATTCGTCTGGATTAGCTCGATCAGCCCATAGCCCATTGAATTTAATAAGGTGAGAAACTTCAAGAAAGTTGTATGCAGGAGGATTACCTGTCATTTCTTTTTCTAAAGCCTCTTCCAGTCCCAAAATATCAAAAGTGAGTCTATCGCCTTTCTGTGCAAGTGGTCCTGGCTCATTAAATGATGGACTATATTCCAGTTCTTTGACAACAATAGCCTTAAATTCAGCAATGGTGTGAAGCAAACCATCGGGTTGAAAATCGATGTCACGATTACTCTCAATATTAAGACGGTAGGTGTTGCCACGAAATTCCAGATCATTGGCTATGCCATCAGTCTCATCGTTTTCAAAAGCGATTGACGGTAAATCCAGATCGGTTGGTTTACTATAAAACACAGGAACCGGTGTTTTAGTTGTGCTCTCAAATGCTTGAGCATCAATAGAATATGTGTACTGCCCACTGACAATCATATTGCCCAGATATCGATTATTTAACTTCGCCGTCGCAGGATTCGCTATTAATGCTTTATAAGCAATGCTAACAGAAGCCCCCGGAGCTAATTCTTCAATTTCAGTGATCTGAGTGCCATCTAGAAAAACAACTTGAAGCTCAGAATCTATAAGATCCAGTTGTGTGGTATCCAGTCGTAAATTTCTCACAGCTGCGTGATTGCTGGTATTACTAATGGTTAAACTGCCTTCCTGTGATTCTTCAGGGAAGAAAGAAAGGTTTACCCTAACCGGATTGACCATTAATGTAGGCTTGATAAGGTCAGTTGTATAGGTAATATTCAAATTGACCTGATACTCATCAACTACTGTGGTTTCAATCACAGAAAAGTCAATATTAACCAAATTGGTCACCAGAACAGCGTTGATATTCTGCGGTGTAGTTCCCGGTTGTATCGTTAACTCGCCTTCTGCTGAGTCATGCCCTGCAGCATTGACAACATAACGGTAATCCCCTGCGGGAACATCACTGAACAGCAAGTTACCTTCACTGTCAGTAGAACCATTAATTACATCGTTATATTCTTGAGATCCTTCCGGCGTCACATTAACCAAAAATTCTTTACTAACCAGATTAACTTGCGCATCTGTTACGATTGAACCGGTATCATCGTGAATATTGAATGCAGCAGCCCCGGTAATATCCGTCGTAACCTCTACCGGCATGAAATACGGTTTGATAATATCATCGTATTTTAAATCGAATTGAACGACATAAACCCCTAATAGCACTTCACTGGTGGGGTTGATATCAATCTGAACGGTTTTTTCCTGTTCTGGCTGTATAGTCTCCAATTCTCCATTCACTACAGTAATCCATGGATAACTCGCAGGATCATTGAGAGCCAGACTAGTGCTGTTCATAGCCGCATAACCTACATTGCTTACACTAACTGTTTTAGTCAGCAATGTTTCGGGATGCAACCCTACTGCAAGCGGATCAGGCGTAATAACCGGTATAGCGACGGCCTCATGAAGGCTGACTTTCATCGTCATTACTTCTGATGAACCTTCTATGGTATTGGCCGTGAGGGTAAAAACTGCCGGTATAGTTAATGGATCGCCAGCTGCAGCATCGACGTTTAAATAAATTGTTTTACGCTCTCCTGCAACCAACATTTCCGGCAGTGAAGTATCATCGAGAGCAGCAATCACGAGATCTTCTGGTGACTGGTCAGCAAGGTCGAAGGATAACCCAGTTAACGGAATATTACCTATATTGCTTAATTCAATAGTAATCTTCCGTGAAGAATTCATCGACATATCTAGGTTAATGTCACTGGGTGTCAGAAAAAGGCCTAGAATATTAAAACTGGCGTTGGCAGTCGATTGAATACCCTCGTGCATTAGTGTCGCGGTTACATTATAAAAACCCGCTTCACGAGCCAGAGGTTCAAAATTATAATTAAACTGCCCGTTGCTGTCTGTGAATGCTGTAAAGCTACGTTGAAATCCGTTGGATTCAATTTTTATTGTGACGGCAATATTTTGTAGTGGGGTTCCTTTACTTGAAAGTACAAGCCCTGAAATAGGAACTGTCTGGCCGCGATCATAAGTTGTACTGTTCAATACCAGCGTGATGTCGGCACTATCAACTGTGATAATGGCGAAAACATCTGTATTTTTTTCCTCGTTGCCAGCCTCATCAATCACGCGCAATGCAAACTGGTATGTGCCTTCCTTAGCAATACTGACAATATAGCTCGTTGCAGGGTGCGGAATAATGGCGTAGATTTTTGAATAATCGATGTCGCCTGTTCCGTTATCCCAATATAAATGATAAGCCTTGACATCATCGGAAGGTGAAACAGTCCAATTCAGTTGAATTCCGGTCGGCGTTGAGGTTGCCTTAAAATTACTGGCCGGTAAAGGAGCCAAGGTATCCGCGTAACTGATTGTCAAGACGCCTAATGCTGGAAACTGCTGATTTGAACTGTCGTAGATTCGTATGCTACATTGGCATTCTTTTGCAATAACACCATTGAATTTTCCATCCCAAACGGCTTCATAAGTTCCTACACTACCGACTTCTTTCAGCGGTATGTTAGCTGCGGTTTCACCATCCGGATGAGAGATAGTCGCTGTCAGGCCCGTTTGCTGGGGATCTGCCAGAACCGAAATAGTAACGTTGTTGCTTCCGGTTGGTTCAAAAGGATTCGGTTCATGACTAATAGCAAAAACAGCTGCATTAACTTGAACTGACCTACTTGGATAATACCTTTGTCCAGAATCGGAATTATGGACATAAACATTATAATTATTTGAACCGGCAAAATTGCCAAATGAATCTTTACCATTCCATTCTGCCATATAAGATCCCTGGCTTTCGGTCATTGGTAAAGTTGTCGTAAGGGCACTAGTTTCACCGTTGAATATTCTGCTCTCCAGGTTTAATCCAAGCCCACCGGTTGCAGTTATACTTGTGAAATTATTTCCACCAGGGGTAAATGGGGTTGGCGATGCTGAAATGGATGATACGCCTTGTATGGTGACCTGCCCAGTTGTGGTGGAGCGTTGACCCGCACTGTTGTAAACATAAATCGTGTAGTCGCCGTCCGGCCAAACCGTAATTGCACTGTTACAATAATAGGAATCATATTTACCCACAGATACCCAGTCCACTGTATAGATACCTGGTGTTGTTTCCTCCATATTTAAGCGTGCATTACACCTACCCCAAGAATATGAACTACGAATAACATCTATCCAGATCCCTGTTTGGCCAGGCGCAGCCACCACCGTAATCTTTGTGGTATTAGAGCCGGTTGGCGTGAATGCCGGTTGCGAAGCGGTGACTGAACTGACAGACGTCGTTATCGTTACGGAACTGGAAGGATAGTATCGATAGGCACTCCCCGTGTGTTCGATATAAATAGCATAACTACCATCTGCCACTCGACTACCCGCATCATCCTTCCCATCCCAGACAGCCGTATAAGTTCCGGAACCTGATAGGGATAATGTACGTAGCAATGTCGTATTACTATAAACTTTGGCCTGTAGCGATAAGCCACTGACGCCTTGAGCTGTAATGGTCGTCGTTTCCCCATCAGCTGGTTTGATTGTGGTAGGCGAAGTGCTCACCGATGCAACACTTTGTAATGTGATCTGCCCTGTCGTGGTGGAGCGTTGACCCGCACTGTTGTAAACATAAATCGTGTAGTCGCCGTCCGGCCAAACCGTAATTGCACTGTTACAATAATAGGAATCATATTTACCCACAGATACCCAGTCCACTGTATAGA
>Ga0209707_1002350_pt1 | contig 9971 bp, 10 predicted proteins | sample EN4Hudsemesocosm_FD_184630 | JGI IMG/M metagenome (GOLD analysis project Ga0209707, IMG submission 184630) | Methane-oxidizing microbial communities from mesocosms in the Hudson Canyon - EN4B Hudson Canyon (SPAdes) (version 2) | ecosystem: Environmental > Aquatic > Marine > Cold seeps | place... | reverse complement strand
TATAACTTCTGATGAGGTAATGTTATTCCCTTGTTTGATTGTAGTTTTCAAATTTCCATCATAGTTAGCCCAAGACGTAACTCTTTTCGTTACCTTTGAAACTTTGACAATACTATTTCCAAAATTAAATATCTCCGTTTTATCGCCATTTCTTGAGTAGGAAAGTCCTCTTTGAATCTGTAAAACATCTTCTACCAAGCTTCCTATACCAAAGGTTTTCGGGCGTTTAACAGCTATTGGTTTACTATAGGTAATATCATTTACAATCCTTTCTTGTAATCGAACTCTCTCATTCATTACTTTTATTGAGAGAGCGATGTCTTTATCACTCTCCTTTTTCAGTCGTAATAAAGTTGTATTATTTGGTTGTATCCTAAGCCCTTTTAATATATTTTTTTTTGCTGATGTATAACGTCGTTTATTAGTATTTGCTACTGCTAAAGAAATATATTTATATACTATTTTTTCAATGCCATCAGCAGCTTTTTGATTATTTCTATCTATTGATTGAATTTTTAAATACTTATCTAAAGCGTTATTTTTTTTGGGGGACGTCAATCTTAAGGCCAAAAAATCTCTGTTAGCTTCTTGTAATAATGTTTTTATTTGCTCATCCTTTTTTTCTGAGTAACTCAGTTTCTTAGGTGTTGCAATGAAATTTGATGATGAATATGCATCTACTATTTTCTGAGCTTCCTTATGACCTAGGTTGGCAGCCTTATGATACCAATACATTGCCTCACCCCTATTAATACTAGTGCCATAACCCTTTTCATACATAAGCCCTATCAAATACTGTGCTTCTTTATCCCCTTTATTAGCAACTCTATCTAACCAGTGTAACGCTAAGTTGTAATTTTTTGCTACTCCATAACCATTAGCGTAACTTACTCCTAATTCAAATTGAGCATCAAAATGGCCTTGCTCGGCAGCCTTTTTATACCATTTAAAAGCTTTCTTATCATTTCTAGACACCCCATATCCATTAGCATACATATGGCCTAATGCATATTGAGAGTCCACTTTTCCTTGTTGGGCAAATTTATTGAAAATTGGTAAGACTGTTGAGTAGTGCCCTTTTTTATAAAGTTCAAGTGCTTTTCTATATTGAGATGAATACGTTGTATCTTGATTTGGTTTTTTTTGCGTTATTTCTTTATATGTTTGTTGCTGTGCCTGTGGTTTCTTATTTGTACGTTTGCCTGTTGTCCCATTAAACAGCAACAAAGTAAAAATCAATATAGATGCAAAACAGATTCTTAAGAACCCTAAAGGTTTTACTTCAATGCGGCATCCAGTAAATTCATCCCAATAGCTCACATGATTTTGATTTAGTCTTGAATATGCATTGATGTTTGCCAATTGTTGAAACAATGGTATTCCTCCTAGCATCCCTATCAACCATACATATAAACTCCGTTTGAAAAAGGAACTATTACCATTTATTCCTTGAGAGACATTAATATTAAATAAAGCTTTCCCAGGTGTAGAACCAAATAAAAAAAGCAAATAACCTTCAACAGGTATCCAGAAAAACATAGCAAAAATATGTAACATCCATTCTTGAGCTATTTGATTACTATTTTTTGAAATTAGAGAAATAATCCAAGTCGCTAATGACGTATCCTTAAATGGAGAATATATAAGTATGATTACAAAAATAATCCCCGCGATTTGATAATCTAATATCCGGGCTATAAACCTTCGCCAAGGATGGACGGAGGTAACTTTTTTCTTTTTGTGTTTTTTTTCTTCAGGAGGTTCTTCTGATGGAGGCGTTTCTCCATTTTTGTTGTGGTCATGAGATTGCTCAAAAGCTGAATCAGCTGATTCTTTATTTTTAATTGTCTCTTCTTTTTCAGCAATCCAAACATCATGTTCAGCTCTTTTAACACTATTAGAAAGAACTTTATATGCGGTTAAAATTATTTTTGTACTCTTTAACGCGTATTCTTCATGCCCCTTGTACTTATCTGGATGATATTTCTGGATCAACTTTTTATAAGCAGTTTTTATCTCAGGTTGGGAGGCATCCCTAGGAATTTTTAAGTTATCGTAATGAGTTTTGAATTTGGACATATATCTTCCTTGGTTATAAAAAAACTATACTCATTAAGTTACAATAAATAGTATATACCCAATTATTTATAGAAAGTTTTAATTACTATTAAAGGGGATTATGTTCCGAATTCTGCGTCGACCCCAGATATAGTTGAGATTGACAACCATGGATTTACAGCCACCAAAGCACTTAGGACAGGTTGTATGGGCTAATAGTTAGATGTAGTAAAGTCTATAACATTTCCATTTTTACCTAAGTAGCATGTTGCTTTATACCTGCCCCTAGACTCACTAACATGCACGTTAGCCACTTTATAACCATTATGTATTTTAGTGATTTCCATTGAATTAAACATCTCTGAAAAATCATCAGAGGAAGCTCTTATGTCTAATGTTCTTGGGGTTTTACTTACTTTCCTTATATAATCAAAACAATATTTTTTTGCTTTATCTTTTCTTTTATACTCCAAGTCTCTCTGAAAACCTCTTTTATCTACTTCAGCTTTCCACTTCTTATCTACCTCTATCTTTTTTTTCTTTAATGGGTACTTAGATCTACAAGAAGCCTTTATAGCTGAAACAGCATGACCTCCCATACCTGTCTCCATCCTATCCAAAACACAATCATCATAATTACCAAACAATGAAAACGACCATGCCCACAAATTAGTACTAAATAAAAATAACACACAACTTAATAGTATTAACCTTTTCATGACACCCCTCTAAATAAATATATTTATTAAAATTACTTTTATGCAATGTAACCTTTAGTCTTACCATTGTTAATCAATCTATGAAACCAGACCTAAAGCTGTTTAAATAATTCTTTTACGTTTAAATCCAAGAAAACCTATTAAGCCTGAAATAATAAGTATTAGAGCTGATGGCTCTGGTACCGATGAGATATTAAATACCATATCATCTATAGCAACATTTGATCCGTTCCCTCCATAACCAGCATCTATTCCATTGGCTGAACTAAAAGTTAATCTATCAATACCTAAATATTCAAAGTCTATAAAAGCTGGAACATAAGAGTCTATGTAAAATATATCTTGGTAAGAAGCATTATTATTTAAGTAACCAGTAACCAGCACATAAACATTATCCCTCCATGCTGAAGTTAAATATGCGCTAGAAAAATCGAATAAATCTCCGCCTCTTGTAACGGTACTACCGCTATCAATAAATCCAACCGAATCGCCAGAGACTATTCCATTTGTATATCCACTTGTTTCAAAAGGCTCACCAAGAGAGACAGGTTCGATAACACCAAAGTTACTCCAAACAAAATCAGAATGCCCATCTTGTATAAAGTTGCCAACTTGAAAACCACTATCTCTGACATGATCAAAGTCAACTGTAATACTCGCCGCACTAGCTAAAGGAGCAAACAAAAACACACCACACAACAACCCAACATTTAAACCGAATTCCTTCATAATTATATCTATAATTTTTACAATGAATTCTAACAGGTAAAGCTACCTTCTTCTTTATTTCAAATAAGTAAATATAATATTAAGCGTATCAACCTCAATATATACCTTTATGTAGTCTCTGACTAATGACTAACTTTGACATCACTTACACCAAACATATACCTTTTTCTAAAGGATCATCTTAATGAAGATTTATTATTTTCCATCAATCGTGTAAAGCATAAATTGGTTGCTAATATCTCTGTTATATTTTAATAAACTTAATTAACTCTATTAACCCTATTTGTAGAACCCCTTCCTCATTCTTTCCAAATACAAGCAATATGGCTAACATTTCTACTAGGGCTAACAGCATCATGAAAGGTGCTTTGGAGAAAGTGTAAAAGTAAATACCTCTCTTTTATTCTTATGCCCCTTGTTGATTCCAATAGCACTGTTATTTTAATTTGCAAAAGAAAGAAGGAATAAGTTAAGACCCTAAAATAACAGCTAACTCAGCTATCAGAAAAAACTAAAACAATGAAGCAACATAACTACAAATTTGTTATACATTAAAAATTTACTTTGGCATAAAAACAAAGTAGCCTGACTGTTAATTTATTGGATTACTATGAAGCTATTTATTTTATTACTATTGTTTTCAGGCATATCAAATGCAGAAATAAACAAATGCATTATTAACGGAAAAACACTTTATCAGCAAACTCCATGCCCTACAATTAAAAGCAAAAGAACCATGTCTGACAAAACCTTTTCTGGTAACTTTTCCACTGACGGCCTTAGAGCTGTAATTGCTAAAGAAAAGCTTGCTAAAAATAGAGTTATTGAAGACCGGAAAAAATACCTAGCCTCCCCTCAATCGACAATAGATAGCATGAATGGACAAGTTGCAGCTCAAAAGGCCGATATGAATGCTAAAATGGCAGCCCAACAAGCTCAAATGAGGATGCAAATGAGACATGAAATAAATTCTTTAAAAACTCAAATGTTATTTAACCAATAACTCCTAATTATCTTCCACCTATAACTGTTCTGGTCAATCTAAACCAACCTATTTGTACAATTCAAAAAAGCTAAATAATGTCGAATAGACAAGAAACTAATCAGCAAACAATCACCGGGATTTAAAGTGCTAGTGATTAAAAATACCTAGTATTGCTTACCCCCCCTTAAGAAAGCATTGGAAATAGCTTTTAAAGAATTAAAAACTAATACAGTTTCTACTAGATTGTGCGCCAAATAACTAGCAAATACTGAAGGTGAAATAAGTAAATAGTATGGTGAATAGTTACCCCTAGATTAGCTGTGTTACTTCCCGCTTCAGGAATTTAACCCTGCCTCCACTTATTTATAATGTGCTTGCTATATGCTATGAGGAAACTTCTCCAAACACATCTTCAGTAAGTTTTCCGAGTGCCTAAAGTTGTCAAATTGTTCTTGGAATTTGTATGCCCACTTTAGCCCATGAAAGAAATTATTCCTGAAACGATAAACTATGGTCAGACACGCAATAAGTTGGTCTTTGAGATCTAGGTTATCTCCGACCAGAACTGACCGAACCAATTCTAAGTTGTCATTATTTCTTAGATGTAGATGGTCAAAACGGTAATTCATATGTCCCTCTTCAGTATAACGGTCTTTGAAGTAAATCAATTGCTCTTGAAACCAATAATCATCGACAACTTTAGAATCAAGGTTTTCTATGATTTCTTTGATCTTTCTGGCTGAAGCGTTGTTCTCTAACACCTGGTCTTCAAACAATGTCCACAATAAGGTAAATCGTAGCAACCTTACGTTCTCCTCTGCCGTCAGACCCGTAATCCCAGGGGCTATCATTTCTATATCAATCAACGGAACCACGGAAACTCCTTTTGCATAAAAAAAACAACAGTTACTATAGGGATACAATTTAAAGTCGTTTCCAAGCATAACTATTACACTCAGTTAATAGCTTATATGGATGTTCACATATCAATCAACTGTTTCTTCTTTCAAAAACTTAATAACAGTCGTCCTGCTCACTTTAAATTGACGAGCGATCTCTGACTTTGAAGCTCCACCAGTAAACATTGCCCTAGCGAGCTTAATCTGTTTTTTATCAAGCGCAGGACGACGACCACCAACTCTTCCATTATTTTTCGCATGTGCAAGTCCGGCGAGTACACGCTCACGAATAATCTCTCTTTCTAATTCTACAAAAGCAGCATTAACAGTAAAGAAAAAACGTCCGTGTGCTGACGTTGTATCGATCTTATCAGTCAATGAAACAAATCCCACGCCTTTATCATCAAGCTCTTTAATAAGAGCAAGCAGGTGTTGAACAGATCGAGCCAATCGATCAATCTTCCACACGACTAACACATCATCTTTCCTAAGCGCTTTCAAACAGTTTTCAAGCTCAACACGATCAGACTTCATGCCAGATGCCTGTTCTTCAAAAACTAACTCACACCCAGCATTACGCAATGCTTCAACTTGCATTGCAGTATCTTGGTCTTTTGTTGAAACTCTTGCGTATCCTATTTTCATTTAACACCCTTACAATCATGAAAATCGATTGCATATTTCAACAATGATGCCAGTGGCTTTTTTGGGTTTTTTTGAATAAAAGAATAAAGATATCCTCTTTTCTTTACATCCAATTCAATGTGATTAATCAAATAATCTGACATACCATGAAACCCTTTTTTCCTAGCTAATTCATCTGACACCACATCTTTGATAAAACAAGTATGACTAAAATTATTAGCATCAAAATAATTAGCAGCAATAAATCCTTGTATAACACCACGGCTATATGATGAAAGATTATCGTAAATAATTGCCTGGCTACTCCAAGCAAATTTTTTTAAATAACCATCAAAATCTTTATTTTTGTCTACAACCGCCAGGGCTATTTCCTTTTTCCTTTGAAAATCCAGATAACCTTCAGGTATCTTCAAAAAGCTTTCATTAATAAATGCATTCGCATTGCCAGCAAAAACCACAAAAAAAACTAAAACCAACTTTTTCATAAATAACTCCATTAAAATAATTAATAAATTCCATGTTGTGTGTAAGTTTTCTAACCACCCTTTATTTTTATTGTTGTATAGGGTTTCTTTAACAGTACTCGATAAAAACCATTCTGTCACGTTTGTTGAACACTTTTTAGCAAAAAAAACAGAATTAATTAAGCCCTGATTTTCAAAATGATCAACTACTGCCAAATATGTGTTTGCTGTACAACGTAGTCATGAAAAAACTTGACATTTACAACAAATACGCCTAATATTTAATTGTGGAGCGCAATAGTCAGTGTCCTTTTTAGGTAGCGCCCATGCCGCCAGTCAATCTGGTTTCCATCATGTGTGGATATATTAATAAGAGGCCTGGCATGATATCTAATTATTAAAGCCTCGTTAATTCGGGGCTTTTTTATGCATGCTGCTTAATCAATTTCGACAGCAAAACATAAAACCTTTGGCTACCCCCTCTGATATCAATAGGTCTATTTGATCTCCAATGAATGCTTCTTACGCTCAGTTCAATAGAAGGTATCTTATTTGGCCTATACCCCATCCTCATACAAAGATACCAACCATGACTAGGATTTACTGGGTCACTATCCTCTAACCTATATAAAACTTCTTTCTGACCACCCTGTAAACAAGTTTTATTACCCAGCTCAGATATTATTCTTGGTAATTTTTTAGAAAACTCCCAGCGATCAACACAAAAAGTTCTGTTTTCAACGGTTCCATTTCTTTTTTCTTCTCTAAAGTGGACCGGGTCATTTTCAAAACACTCTCTTGAGTAACAATGATTAGAAAAAAACACCTTAACCTGAATTTTTTCTATCTCAGCATCCCTGGATAACTTAACTCCAAATTCAAAAATAGTAGGTGTTGTATGAGATAAATCATACATATCACCAGTTTTACTATCAATCCATTTCTTTTTTCTTATATTACTCATGATTTCCATGCTCTATGTATGTCTTATGTAAAACAATTATCACATAAATAACAAGCTGTATTAAGTATACGGAAGATCATTGTAATTATATGGCGTATAATTACAACCAGCTACTGGTCACGATCTTTAGCATGTCAGCCAAGGCATAAGCCGAGTCGCCTTTCTTACAGCGACTAGCTGGCTATAAACGTGTACATAACAAATACATATCATGCACTTAATATGTACACATTAATAACCCCTTATTTCTTAATAGATTCTTTTTCTTTCAAAGCATAAACTTCAAGCTTACCTTCAAGCCTAGCCACTTCTTTACCTGAGCTAACAGCGTCATTCTGAGCCAATTTAAGCTCTTTTTTAACTTCCACCAGCTCAGCTTCAGCGTCAGATTTAACGGCCTTAATATCACTCTCAAGCGCTTTTATTTGCTTACCTGCATTCTCATAAAAAGCAGCTAATTTAACCGCCTCAGCCACGCTACCTTTAAGCTCAACAGACATATCTTTAATATCCGATCTCAAACCATCCTTGGTCCTTACAGCACTATCTAAAGATGACTGTAGTTTGTGAACTTGTATATCAAATAATTTAATTTCTTTATCTTTGCCAGAGATATCTTTTGATTGCTGTTCTTTTAGCTCCAATATGCTTTGTTCAATCAATTTATTTTTAGCTTCCAGATCAGCAACCAGGGCAGCTAATTCAACATTTTTTTCATTCGATTGATCCAAATCTTTAGTTAAACCAACATTGATCTTTTCCGCTTCATTTAAAGCCTGTGTAGCCACATCATGAGCTTCTTTTTCTTTAGTAATACCAATCTTTAAAGAAGAAATTTCTTCTTCCAGACGATCGTTTTTCTTTGATTGAGCTTCAGAAAAAGCAAAAGCTTCTTCAACTTTCGCTTGATTAGTTGCCTCAGCTTGCTTCAATGCTTCCCGCTGTATCTCAATATCAGCATCAGAAATTGATTTAGCGACATTCCATATTTTCTTTAATAGATCCTCTCCGTCCTGAGTTAATTGCTCCGGAAGAGCAACAACCGCTGGCAGCGACTCCACATCAGCTGCTTGCGCTTCATCTGTAACGCTCCATGTTGTCAGGTATTTTGAAATTGTTGTCAGACTTCCTTTGCCCAAGCTGTCCAATAGCTTTAAAGCTGTTGGTTTTTCGCCTTGCTCAACAATATCACCACATGCTACATGTACATCTTCTTCAGTTAATCTAGCCATTTTTAAAATTTCCTTTTTCTTTAATTTATATATCTATTTTAGCCTGAACATTATGTAATGTCAAGTGTAATTACATAATTATCGTAATTACACCGTTACATAATTACAGTTACAAGGATTCATAAATAATTTTAAGAATGAAAAACATCCGACAGGGCTTCAAAATCGCGGAAACACTGGAAACAGGAGTAAATATAGATCTACTAGAGCAAAAAAAGCATTTTTCAGTAAAAAAGAGCAAAACCGACTTAAAAATTTTGGCAAAATTTTATGGGAAGGCGTCGGTTTTTATATGTTTAACAAAAAATAATTTAAAGATAAACAAAAATAAGTATTTTGTTTATCTTGGTGGTTAAGTTGATTAACGACGATTGTTAGTGGCTTTTGTGTAAAACAAAGATTTTGCCCTGGCTCTAGAGAATATATTTCGTTTTGGGCTCTTTTATTGTTGTTTTGAATGTGCTTAGAATCTGTCCAAAGCGAGTGCTCCTGCTCTTTTAGAGATAGACGAAAGAGCCATTGACTCATTAGCCAACCGCTCTTGATCTAAATTACACCAACAGAAGCAATAAAAAGTAATCAAAAGTAATCATTTAAATTTATTTTATCTAGAAGTGGTTTTATCTCAATAATGGGATAGAAACCTCCTGCCGCGATTGAAACATGCGTGATGTCTTCTTTTTTAAAACCCTTGGGCAATCCTTTTCTTTTGATACTGTATTGGATCATTTCTTTAATACGCTCATCAAGAACAATAAGCATTTCATATTCTAAAATAGAATCAAACTCATCAACACTAGCGCTGGGAAACCTTTTGTTGAGATTGATGATAACGCAAGACATAGCATCAGATGGACCATTAAGCGAAACTTCAATGGTATGCCAAAATTCTTTAAACTCATTGAAATAGAAACCAGTAAGCTTTTCTATGTTAGGAACTGTAATAAGCTCTCTATCAAAAGTTCTCATAGGATAAATAACTTTCTTTAATTTAGAAAGTACATTGTTCCGAACTAATGTGTTGTAGGCATAAGGATTTATTACATCGAAAGAGAAAGGATTCTGAGACGCACACTGTTTCACTACGGACAGCACAACTTTCTTATAAGCTTTTGATGATTGTAGAGATGTTAACTCGGAACACTTTAAATAGATGCGATCTAACAATAAACTCTTTTTATCCTTTACTTCCTTATCCTTTACTTCCTTATCCTTTACTTCCTTATCCTTTACTTCCTTATCCTTTACTTCCTTATCCTTTACTTCCTTATCCTTT
>Ga0209707_1002345_pt1 | contig 9980 bp, 8 predicted proteins | sample EN4Hudsemesocosm_FD_184630 | JGI IMG/M metagenome (GOLD analysis project Ga0209707, IMG submission 184630) | Methane-oxidizing microbial communities from mesocosms in the Hudson Canyon - EN4B Hudson Canyon (SPAdes) (version 2) | ecosystem: Environmental > Aquatic > Marine > Cold seeps | place... | reverse complement strand
AAAAACTTGTTCTCTTACATTTTTTAAAAGGGGAGCGGCTTGCTCCCATTGAACTCTACTTACTGTGTATGACATTGCTCTCTATTCTATATACCAATAACCCTTATTTAAAACACTAGTTAACAATAGGGTGTTTTTCAAACTTGTATTGAAACTTTTCACTTGCTCTGTGGTCAAAGGCGTTTGTTGTGCTAATAATTTCGCCAAAGGCAAAGTTTGCGCATTTATAGGAAAACTATCGCCATTTAGAAAAAGTGTCGCTTGTGAATCAGCAATAATAGCCGCTTTTAATCCTGATACTGGCATAAAGTGAATTTCAGGCTCAGATAAAATATCAGCAAGCTTTTCTTCATCGATATCATTCACTGGCATCAGTAATTCTAGAGCATGATGGCTTTGTGTTAGATATTGACCAATAAACTGCTCAAACATCTCTGTATTTTCAAGCTGCTCTAACATAAAAGTTTTTAGCTGTTGTTGATCTTCTTTGCTGATTAAGGTGCTCGATTCGGTCGTTTTTCGTGTTGAATCACTAAATCGTTGTTCACCTAGGTTATTGTCGATTAGTTTATCGGCAAAGCTTGACCATAACTCTTGACTTGATGGTGCTTGAAAGCCAATAGAAAAGTTGACTGAATTCTCTATTGATACGCCATTATGGGGGTGATTTGGCGGGATATAGAGTAAATCCCCAGCTTCTGTTACTTCATCAATTAACGGCTCGAATGCGGATACTTGCTTAAGATCTGGGTGTGGTAGCAGAGTTGCTAATTCGTTATTAGGCGCACCGACTTGCCATCTTCTTTTACCACTGCCCTGAATAATAAATACATCGTATTGATCTAAATGCGCACCAACACCGCCATTAGGTGTTGAAAAGCTCACCATGACATCGTCAATACGCCAGCGCGGAATAAAAGAAAATGGCGCTAATAAGGCGTTAGTTGGACGTGACCAGTTATTTACCGCTTGTACTAATAAAGTCCAGTTTGATTCGCCATATTGAGAAAAATCTTCAAAAGGGCCGTGATCTACTTGCCAATTATTATTACCGTCATTACTGACAATTCTCGATTCTATTTCGCCTTCCATCGCTAAGCCGGCTAACTCGTCTGCAGGAATAGTGTCTTGAAAATTTTTGAAGGCTTGTTTGATGAGTAATGGCTTTTTTTGCCAATATTCTGCGAGAAAAGTTTCCGGGCTTAATTCACCCCAATGTAATGATTCAATGTTCATATTTTTGCCTTGCAAGATAAAGCGTTTAAAATTGTTTGTTATGATAGTGCTAAATAAAAAAGGGAGCCATTACGGATCCCTTTTTGTTACGCAGGTGGTGTGTTGTTAGTCTAGTTCATTAATAAACGAAACTGCACGACCAATGTAAGATGCTGGTGTCATTTCACAAAGTTGAGCTTTAGCTGTATCTGGCAAATCTAAGTTCATGATAAATTCACGCATTGAATCACCATCTACACGTTTGCCACGTGTTAGGTCTTTTAACTTCTCGTATGGCTTTTCGATGCCGTAACGACGCATAACTGTTTGAATAGGCTCTGCAAGCACTTCCCAGTTTGAATTTAATTCAGCTAGTAAGTTTTCTTCATTCACTTGTAGTTTACTAATACCTTTACGTGTTGCTTGATAAGCAATTAACGCATGTGCAAAACCTACACCTAAATTACGTAAAACCGTAGAATCGGTAAGGTCACGCTGCCAGCGAGAAATAGGTAGTTTTTGTGCTAAATGAGTAAATAGGGCATTAGCAATGCCTAAGTTACCTTCAGAGTTTTCAAAGTCAATTGGGTTAACTTTATGTGGCATTGTTGAAGAGCCAATTTCGCCAGCAATAGTCTTTTGCTTAAAGTGGCCTAGTGCAATGTAGCCCCAAACATCACGATCGAAATCGATAAGAATAGTATTGAAGCGTGCGATAGCGTCGAAAAGTTCAGCAATATAGTCATGCGGTTCAATTTGCGTAGTAAATGCATTAAAGCTTAAACCTAAAGAGTTAACAAACTCGTTAGCAAAACCATGCCAGTTAACTTCTGGGTAAGCAGATAGATGAGCGTTGTAGTTACCAACCGCACCATTAATTTTTCCTAACATTTCAACTTGCGCAATTTGCTCGCGTTGACGCTTTAAACGTATATAAACATTAGCCATTTCTTTGCCAAGTGTACTTGGAGAAGCGGGTTGACCATGAGTACGACACATCATTGGAATATTTTTATATTCAACAGCTAGTGCTTTAATGTCGTTAAGAATATCATCGATCATTGGCAGTAAAACTTCTTCACGACACTCTGCAAGCATTAAACCGTGTGAAAGGTTATTAATGTCTTCTGAGGTACAAGCAAAGTGAATAAATTCTGTAATGGCATTTAATTCTGCATTATCTGCAATCTTTTCTTTCAGGAAGTATTCAACCGCTTTTACGTCGTGGTTAGTCGTAGCTTCAATGTCTTTGATTTTCTGTGCATCAGCTACAGAAAAATCAGCAACAATAGCGTCTAAAAGTGCATTTGCTTGAGCAGAAAATGCAGGAACTTCATTAATCTCAGCAGTCGCTGCTAATTTTTGTAACCAACGTACTTCAACCGTTACACGATATTTAATTAAGCCAAACTCACTAAAAATAGGGCGTAATGCTTTAACTTTACTGCCATAACGACCGTCAACCGGTGATATTGCACTTAATGCTGAAAGTTCCATAGTATATTCCTGAAGTTATTATTAAATTTGTTTAAGTAATTGTTGGGCGCAAGCAACCATTTTGCCGCGACCAAATAAAATATTTCTTCGTTTACCACCGACTTGACGCCACAACACGCTTGAGCGAATACCGGCAAGTAATAAGGCTCTAATTTTATGCTGGTTGCTCGTTTGTTTAAGTCGTTCTGGCTCACCTGCAACTTGTATCGGCGTGCCAATAGGGCTAAGTAAATCGCTATAAATACTTGCTAAACTAGCAATAAGGGTATCGCTGGTAATATCGTAATGAGCAAGTTGACGCTGACATTGCTCAATGCGTTCACCAAGTAGAGAAAGCTGGTTTCGCTTGTTAGCTAAACGTCGCTCTAAACCCAGTAAGCTGACAACATAGCGAGTTAGCTCTGGATCTTTTTGTTTTGTTTGGTTACCTAGTTGTTCAATGAGTGCGTTTAAACCCATTTTAAGGTTGGCGATGTCGTTACCATAAACTTCTAAGGTATTATCTGGCGATGTGACTACAATGCTTTCTAGCATGACTTGCAGTTCGTTATCGACACTGTTACCGCTACGAGCAATTTTTTGTACTAATGCAGCAACTTGGCAAATTGCTGCCATCGTTATTGTTTGTTTTTCAATACTATTCATGAATTTCTTAAGCTACCGAATAAGAGAGTTGATGATGCCGCCACCAAGGCAAACTTCATCTTGATAAAAAACCACTGATTGCCCTGGCGTTACTGAACTTTGCGGCTCAGTAAACATCACTAAGTATTCACCATTAGCCATTGGTGATAAATTACAAGCAACATCTTCTTGGCGATAGCGTGTTTTCACCGTACAAGTAATTGGCGTGGTAACGTCTACTCGGTCAACTAAGTGTAATTGATTAGCAATTAAGCCCTTAGAAAATAGGCGAGGGTGGTTATGACCTTGACCAACAATTAATACATTACGAATTAAATCTTTTTCAACTACGTACCAAGGCTCTTCACCAGCATTAGCTAAGCCGCCAATGCGAAGGCCTTTACGTTGACCTAATGTATGGTACATCAAGCCATCGTGTTCCCCAATCGCCTCACCTTCGGCTGTTTCGATAACGCCAGGTTGCGCTGGTAAATATTTACCAAGGAAGTCTTTAAACTTACGTTCGCCGATAAAACAGATGCCTGTGCTGTCTTTTTTATTGTGCGTGATGAGATTAGCTTTTTCAGCAATAGCACGAACCTCTGGCTTTTCAATGTGACCAACGGGAAATAAGGTTCTGCCAACTTGTTCATGGCTTAAAGTATATAGAAAGTAGCTTTGATCTTTATTGCTATCTAAACCGCGGATCATTTGCCATTTATCATCACTGAATCTGCGTTGTACGTAATGACCTGTAGCAATGTAATCAGCCTCTAAGTCTTCACAAGCAAACTCTAAGAAAGCTTTAAACTTAATTTCTTTGTTACACATAATATCAGGATTAGGCGTTCTACCTGCCTTGTATTCAGCAAGAAAATACTCAAATACATTGTCCCAATATTCAGTAGCAAAGTTAATGGTATGTAGTTTTATGCCTAATTTTTCACAAACACTTTGGGCATCGGCTAAATCTTCTGCCGCTGCACAATACTCATCGTTGTCATCTTCTTCCCAGTTTTTCATGAACAAGCCTTCAACTTGATAGCCTTGTTCTAATAATAAATAAGCAGAAACGGATGAATCAACACCTCCCGACATACCAACAATAACTTTCGTATTTTGTGGCAATTTTTCGTTAGGCTCTGTTGAGTTAATATTTACATGTTTGTTAGAGGTCATTACAACTACATTACAATGGAAAATGGCGCGAAATTATAGCACGGTCAATTATCACGATGATAGATTAAAGATTAGATTTTAAGTGACTTAATGGTATTTTTTTTCCATCAAGGTAATCTTCGATACATTCTAATACCAAAGGACTACGCAATTGCGTTGATTTTTCCTTAATTTCAGCCAAGGTAAACCAGTGACAAGCGATAATGTCATCATCTTCAGGTTGTGTTGATAAGATAGCGTCTAATTCGATAACAAAGCAAAATCTCAAGTAGTAAAGGTTGATAGCGGCACGGTAATAATAGTAGATACCACAAAGGTATTCTGGTGATAATGTGATCCCAGTTTCTTCTTTTAGCTCGCGCTCTATGGCGCTAATTAAGCTTTCATTGCTCTCTAAGTGCCCAGCAGGTTGGTTGTATACCGTTTTGCCATGCTCGAATTCTTCTACTAGGAGAAATTTATTTTGATAAACCACCACAACAGCGACAGTTGTATTAGGCTTAAACTGGTCACTGCCATGTGAATTTATATCGAGCTTATTAGGTGTTTTGTCGATTTCTATATCGTTACTTAATGTTGATTTAGACATTGCTTAACCTTTTATAACTGCCATTCTCAATGCCATCTATCGTCCATTGTCCTATGCGATAACGAATTAATCTAAGGGTAGGGAAGCCAATATGGGCAGTCATACGCCTCACTTGTCTATTTCTACCTTCTTGAATGGTGATTTCTAACCAAGTAGTGGGTATTGCTGCGCGTTCACGAATAGGTGGTGTACGTGGCCATACTTTTGGCTCAGTTATAATGGCGACTTTAGCGGGTTTGGTCATGCCGTCTTTTAATTCGACACCTTGGCAAAGTGCATTAATATCTAAATCAGTAGGTACTCCTTCAACTTGCGCCCAGTAGGTTTTATCTGTTTTTTGACTTGGATTTGCTAATTTATGTTGAAGTTTACCGTCATTAGTTAACAGTAATAACCCTTCGCTATCGCGGTCAAGGCGGCCAGCAGCGTAAACATCTTTTACGTCGATGTAATCTTTTAAGGTTTTTCGGTTTTGATCATCAGTAAATTGGCTTAAAACATCAAAAGGCTTGTTAAAAAGCACAACTTCGGCTTTAAAGTTAACTGGTCGTACCTTTGTGGGCTTTCGCTTATTATTGCGCGCAAACGCCTGATTTTGCTTAATTGTCACAATTTTCTGCCTTGTTGATTTTTGCTCGTCGATAATTCATCTATTTTAATGCGCTTTGAATTCCGATACTATGCGCGCGCAAAAATATTTTTTTATCGATAAAATGAATAGTTATTCGAATTGCGTAGTTATTCATTTTATCGATTAATAGCAAATCAGCAAAGGATTTTAAATGAGCACAGATACATCAAAAATTATTTACACTATTACCGATGAAGCGCCAGCTTTAGCAACGCATTCTTTTTTACCTATCGTTAAAGCATTCACAGCTTCTTCTGCTATTGCTGTTGAGACTCGCGATATTTCATTAGCTGGTCGTATCATCTCTAATTTTCCAAAATACTTAACACCAGAGCAAAGAATGAGCGATGCTTTGGCTGAGTTAGGTGAATTAGCCAAAACTCCTGAAGCAAATATCATTAAATTACCTAACATTTCTGCATCAATCCCGCAGTTACAAGCGGTAATTAAGGAGCTTCAAGCTAAAGGCTATAACTTACCAGATTTTCCTGAAGAGCCACAGAACGAAGCGGAAGAATCAATTAAGCTGACTTATGCAAAAGTTTTAGGCTCTGCAGTAAACCCGGTATTACGTGAAGGTAACTCAGACCGTCGTGCTCCTGGCTCTGTAAAGCAATATGCTCGTAATAATCCACATTCTATGGGCGCATGGTCACCAACAACAAAGTCGCACGTTGCACATATGCAATCTGGCGATTTTTACGGTAGCGAGAAGTCAGTTACGATTAACGGCGCAACAAACGTTAAAATTGAATACGTTGCTCAAAATGGCGATGTAACTTTATTAAAAGAGCATTTAGCATTATTAGACCAAGAAGTTATTGATGCTTCAGTAATGAGCAAAAAATCATTAGTTGAGTTTTTTGCAACAGAAACTGAAAAAGCAAAATCAGAAGACGTTTTATTATCATTGCACCTTAAGGCAACAATGATGAAAGTGTCTGATCCAATTATGTTTGGTCACGCGGTTAAAGTTTTCTACAAAGACGTTTTTGCTAAGCACGGCGCAACATTCGAGCAACTAGGTGTTGATGCTAATAACGGTATTGGTGATGTTTACGCTAAAATTGGTCGTTTATCGGCAGAGAAAAAAGCAGAAATTGAAGCTGATATTCAAGCGGTATACGCAACTCGTCCTGAATTAGCTATGGTTGATTCTGATAAAGGCATTACGAATTTACACGTACCAAGCGATGTTATTATTGATGCATCTATGCCAGCGGCATTACGTGCTTCGGGTATGATGTGGGCACCAGATGGAACGCAAAAAGAAACTAAGTTTATGATCCCTGATCGTAATTACGCGGGTGTATTTTCTGCAGTTGTTGATTTTTGTCGTGAAAATGGTGCATTTAACCCAACAACAATGGGTACTGTACCTAACGTTGGTTTGATGGCGCAAAAAGCTGAAGAATATGGTTCGCATGACAAAACATTCACTATGACAGGTGAAGGTACAATGCGCGTTGTTAATGACAATGGCGAAACGTTAATTGAACATGCTGTTGCCGAAGGTGATATTTGGAGAATGTGTCAAGCAAAAGACGCTCCAATTCAAGACTGGGTTAAATTAGCCGTAACACGTGCTAAAGCCAGCAATACACCAGCAATATTTTGGTTAGATGAAAATCGTGGCCACGATGCTCAGATGATCAAGAAAGTAAAAACTTATCTTGCTGATCACGATACAACTGGTTTAGATATTAAAATTATGGCGCCGGTTGCCGCGTGTGAATTTACTTTAGCTCGTGTAGCTAAAGGCGAAGATACTATTTCAGTAACGGGTAACGTTTTACGTGATTACCTTACTGACTTGTTCCCAATTTTAGAATTAGGGACAAGTGCAAAAATGCTTTCAATTGTACCACTTATGAATGGTGGTGGTTTATTTGAAACAGGTGCTGGTGGCTCAGCGCCTAAGCATGTGCAACAATTCGAAAAAGAAAACCACTTACGTTGGGATTCTTTAGGTGAATTTCTTGCGTTAGCGGCGTCACTTGAGCATTTAAGTGTTAATACCGGTAATGCTAAAGCACAAGTTTTAGCTGACACGCTTGATAGCGCAACTGCTAAGTTTTTACAAGAGAACAAGTCACCGTCACGTCGTGTTGGTGAGTTAGATAACCGTGGTTCTCACTTCTATTTAGCAATGTACTGGGCACAAGCGCTTGCAGAGCAAACTAACGATGAAAGCTTAAAATCTAGCTTTGTTGCGATTGCTCAAGCATTAACTAAGCAAGAAGCTAAAATTGTTGAAGAATTAAACGCTGCACAAGGTCCTAGCATGGATATTAATGGTTACTACTTTGCTGATGCAGAGCTAGCCGCTAAAGCGATGCGCCCAAGTGAAACGTTAAACACTATTTTATCTAGCTTGTTATAAACTAGATTAAGTATTAAGAGCTAGGCTTATGCCTAGCTTTTTTTTGTTTAAAATTTGAGGTTTTAACTGGAAAAGCCTATTCATTTATAAATTAATTAAAAAATAGTGTCGGAAAAATTTGCAAATAATTAAAACACCCGTTTTAATTATTCATAGTAGTGATGTTCACTATCACCATTTCAGTATTAGTGTCTTTGCTCTTTTTCATTTAATTTAAATGTTAAAGAAATTAGCAAATGGCTATTTTCATTAGTAAATTTGGAGACTTCATATGGCGAATCATGTAAACATTCCTAGTGCAGGCGATAAAATCACCTCAGTTGATGGGATTTTAAATGTACCAAGCAACCCGATCATTCCTTTTATTGAAGGCGATGGTATTGGTGTAGATGTTACACCGCCAATGATGAAAGTTGTCGACGCGGCCGTTGCTAAAGCATACGGTGGCGATAAACAAATTCATTGGATGGAAGTTTATGCCGGTGAAAAAGCAACACAAATGTATGATTCTGAAACGTGGCTGCCTGATGAAACCTTAGCAATGTTTAAAGAATATAAGGTAGGTATTAAAGGGCCGTTAACTACGCCAGTAGGTGGTGGTATGCGTTCACTGAATGTTGCCTTGAGACAAATTTTAGATTTGTATGTTTGCCAACGGCCAGTGCAATGGTTTACAGGGGTACCAAGCCCAGTTAAAAAGCCTAGTGAAGTTGATATGGTTATTTTTCGTGAAAATTCAGAAGATATTTACGCGGGTATTGAATATCAAGCGGGCACTGACCAAGCGAAAAAAATGATCAATTTTTTAACGCAAGAAATGGGCGTAACCAAAATCCGCTTTGAAGAAAATTGTGGCATTGGTATTAAACCTGTCTCGAAGGAAGGTACGCAGCGATTAGTACGACAAGCTATTCAATATGCTATTGATAATGATCGAGAATCGGTAACCTTAGTACACAAAGGTAATATCATGAAGTTTACCGAAGGAGCATTTAAAGATTGGGGTTATGAGCTTGCGCGAGAAGAGTTTGGCGCTGATTTATTAAATGGTGGTCCTTGGTGTAGCTTAAAAAATCCTAAAACGGGTAAAGAAATTATCATTAAAGATGTAATTGCTGACGCTATGCTGCAGCAAATACTATTACGCCCGGCAGAGTATAGTGTTATTGCGACACTAAACTTAAATGGTGATTATTTATCAGATGCTTTAGCTGCGCAAGTGGGTGGCATTGGTATTGCACCAGGCGCGAATTTAAATGATGAAGTAGCAATTTTTGAAGCAACACATGGCACAGCTCCTAAATACGCTGGACTTAATAAAGTTAACCCTGGTTCAGTTATTTTGTCAGCAGAAATGATGTTACGTCATATGGGCTGGACGGAGGCGGCTAATTTATTATTAAAAGGTATGTCAGGTGCGATTAACGCTAAAACTGTGACCTATGACTTTGAACGTTTAATGGATGAGGCGACATTAGTTACATGTTCTGAGTTTGGTGATTGTATTATTGAGCATATGTAAATACAATTTTCATATAGATAGTGAAATGAAACCTTATTATTTATAGTTTTATGGCTACAAAAAAACACAGCAATAAAGCTGTGTTTTTTATTATCCATCAAAAATTTTTTAAATTAGTTTTCTGATTCTAATTCTGATGGAGTAATGCTTGCCGCGTGGTGACCTTTTGGTCCTGCATTTAGTTCATAGTTTACGTCTTGACCAGCTTTTAAAGTACGGTATCCTTCCATTTGAATTGTAGAGTAATGAGCAAATATATCTTCACCACCTTCCTCTGGACGAATAAAACCGAACCCTTTTGCATTATTAAACCACTTCACTGTACCGTGAGCCATACTTC
>Ga0209707_1002344_pt1 | contig 9981 bp, 14 predicted proteins | sample EN4Hudsemesocosm_FD_184630 | JGI IMG/M metagenome (GOLD analysis project Ga0209707, IMG submission 184630) | Methane-oxidizing microbial communities from mesocosms in the Hudson Canyon - EN4B Hudson Canyon (SPAdes) (version 2) | ecosystem: Environmental > Aquatic > Marine > Cold seeps | place... | reverse complement strand
TGAGTTTGAAGTAAAAGGTGGAAAATTACTTATTAGAGATCTTGACTCATCAAACGGAACCTATCTCAATGGTAACCGCATTACTGAAAGCTATGCTAAGCCAGGGGATAAAATAAAGGTAGACGTTATAAGCTTTGAAGTAATCGGCCCCCAAGCAGACCCGAATAAAACAATAATACGTTCAGTTGGTACTCCAAAAACACCAAAGAAAAAAATGGATAACGCCAATTTAAAAAAAACATCAGTACAGTCTAAAAGCCAAGTAAAACCTTCAGCTAAAAGGCCTCCACTTGCGTCAAAAGGAAAACAAGCCTGGATTGAAGAGCCAACAATTAGTCAAAATACAACTAATTATTGGTGGTTTGCCATAGCTGGATTTTCTATTACATTGTTGGCTATTATTGCATTTTTTAGTTTGCGATAAAGACAGTTTTTTCATTAATAATTGGATGTTAAATTCAAATACTCTTGAGGCACTTCTCTGCCTCAGACATCACTGTAATTACTCTATTCGATATGAATTTATTCGTATGAGTACCCATATATAGAGTCTCACTAACTTTATTAGTCAGCCGATGTATTTTCACTTTTTCACACTCTTTAAAAGCGCCTACAGAGAGACTAGGTAGAACAGTAAATCCCAGCCCCGTATCCACCTGATGCTCGACAATCAGCGGTGGATAAAGCTTAAGACCTACGCTCCCCGGTGACGCGACCTTTACGATACCCTCATGCGAAGGGTCTTGATTCACCCGTTTTTCAAGATCTGTCAACGAAAGAATTAGCTTCTGGCCTTCTTGGGCGACCATATAGGCGTTGAACTTTTCGAGTTTAAAGAACAAGTTAACCCCGATGATAATTTTGAATACTGGAAACAGGAGCATTTCACTTTTGTGTTCAAGACCCAAACGTTGAAGAATTAGCAGAAAGGATTGTCACTGCAGGTGGTAAAAAACGTATGCCAAAACCTCGTTATTACTACCCAGGAAGCAAACCGTACCACATGATCTATATGGAAGATCCATTTGGAAATATCTTAGAAATTTACAGCCATAGTTACGAACTTATCTATAGCGAAGGTGCATACTAGAAAAAGTTTGACTCGGAAGTTATGTGCTATCCGAGTCTTGAAATTAAACGCTGCGAGTATTGAACATCCTATGCATTGCTTGGTTATACGTTTATATTCTATAAATTATACTTAAGCCATAATCAAAAATACGGCCATTTTTTAACTCAACACCTGTAATACTAACCCTCGATTCGAAAGATTCACTTATCTTTATTGAGGTTCCGAGCCCATACGTAAAATCAAAATGACTTTCTTTTTCTGTGTAACTATATGTCTCAGAATCGATATTTCGTACGATGTTGTTAACAATCTGAAGGTCAAAACTTTCTGATTCGTATTTTTTTTCTTGCTGTGACCAAGCTCCGCCAACAGTAGTATAAAGCGAAATTCTATCGTTCACTGGATAAGAAAGTAATGCGTTTAAAGCAACTGCAATAGTTCTTAATTCAAAAGAAGTAGAGCCTGTTGAAGAAGAACCGTCAGAGAACTCTTTACTCGTTAGTTGAGTTGCATCTACTTTACCAAAGTCATATACGCTGAGTTCAAAGGATACATTTTCATTTAACGAATACCCACCAAAAGCACGATAGGAGAATGATGTATCATCCTCAACTTCATAACGGTTACTCTCACTAATTTTTAGTCGAGCACCTTCAACTATTGAAAGTCCACTTGCAAAGGTATTGCCTTCCAAACTATTACTAACATCTGCCAAGCCAAGACCTAAGCCTACATAAAAATTATTTTCTTGTGCTATTACATTTACAGAACAACAAGACACACAAACTATCAACAAACTCTTTTTCAACTTACTACTACTCCAATTACATGATTGTTAAAAATTGGCTAATGCTTTAAGCGCGCGACAGCGTCGTAGTGCCTTAACTTGTTAGCAATGAATCAACTCCAGTGTGTCATCTTTACGCGAAAACAATAGCTTTATTTCTTCGTGATCAGAAATAGTAAAGTGAACTGTATCGCTCTCAAGTCGACCGACAACTTTAACTTCTTTTTCCCTAATTACGATTCTATGGCTTCCAGATTCTATCAGAAAATAAATCTGGCCATCGGGGTTTATATCTTTGTTTTTAGCATTCTCAATATAGCCATCTATGTATATTTTAAAATTTTCAATATTTAGAGATGGCGCCTGAATAATTACTTTTGCAGTGTGGGCTTCTTCAAAGTCTACATCTAGGATATGGCCGATTGCACCGAACCCTAAATCATCTTCTACATGTTCACACCACATATGCCTGCATTTAAATCCACATAATTCAAGGTCTTTGACAGCATTGGTTGCAGCTTCTATTGAGGAGGTGGTAATTATTAATTTCTCGCCACCCTCTATCTTCTCTATGTTGTTTTTTGCTTCAAGGGTGTTTTTGCTGGCGATTATTTTAAGTAGCTTTATAGCTTCTAGTTTACTTGATCCTGAAATAAAGCCAGATAGTTCGATATTTATACCGGGCTCACCAAGCGGGTCCCCGCAACCTATGAATGAGTTTACATAGTGTTCCGTTGTGTGCTCCGATCCTGTTTCAAAAATTTCTCCATCCTTCTTGGAAACGATTACCGGGCCATGGCCGTCATAAAAGTCGGTTTCATCACCGCTTTCGACATACCTGCGGCCTTGATAGTAAAATACAAAACAAGTTTCATATTCCTCCTCGCTGCCAGGAATTAACACGCATTCCTCATTCATTGAGATGATATGTTTTTTTACGAGGTCTTGAGCTTCTATGATATTCATTGTATGTGCTAACTCCTAAAACAGCGCGCAGCTTCAGCTGTCTGCTGCTTTTATTGGTTAGGGCTTGATGCCTAGTATGGCCATTGAACTTTGGCATAGCTACTCCAAAATGGATCATAGAAAAAAATGTCCCTACGATAGTCTGGTTAGGCATTATTTACTGAAGTGCTCAAGTACTGGCACTACACTAGTGTTTTCAAACCTTATAGCTTGTTCTAGTGCTGTTCTGCCAGTCAGGTCTTTGTAATTAACATCTGCACCATGATAAATAAGTCGTTCGATAATATCGGAATTAGAGTTTAGCTCAGAAGCGATAATTAATGGGGTTTTGTCGTTGCTTCCAACGACTTTATTTATTTCTGCACCTAGCTTAATTAGTTCGTCGATTATCTCCGGATAAGAACTTGATGCTGCAGCTGCACTTAGTGGAGTGCCACTGAATATAATATCGGCTTCGTTTACATCCGCTCCGCGTTTGACTAATGCAGATATAATTTCTGGTTTTTCTGTTACCATCGAAGCCCACATTAATACACTTCCATTTTTATTTCCCGGTAACAAAACTTCGTCAGGTATGGAGTAAACATCTTCAAGGGTGGCTGAACTCCAATAATCTTCAGTACTGAATTTTTTATGTGGATTGCTAATTTTTACATAAGCAGCTAATGCAATAACGACAAAGAGAACAATTATTAATTTTGGGTTTACTGCGTTCATCATAATCCTTTATTTGTGGGTAACACGGGCATATAACGCCTACATAATGGGTCGAGCTGCGTAGCAGCGAGGTCCAGCCCACAGGCTCTTTTGTGGGCGATCATTGATGTACTTGTTATGCCGAATGCCACTTATTTAGGCTTTTCCTCATGAACAAGCATTGTCATGTATTTTGTAAATCGTCTTTGTCTGGTTTCGGGTTTCTTTGCACTTGTTAAGCCGTAAGCGATAACATAACGACTCGCTTTATTAAGTGTTTCAAAAAACTGTTTTACTCTCGGCTGATTTTCCAATGCAGCTAAGAAATCTGCGGGCACTTCCATTTCACTTACCACATAAGCGTTTTCCCAACGACCGTCAGCTTTTGCTGCACGAACATGCACAAGTCCTGACTCCTTCATCCTGTCTTCGCTTATCAAAAGTTCAACGTGCTCAGTGTTCCTTTTAGACCAGTTGCTTCGTTCTGTTCTGGGAGTTATCCGCTGAAGATAGGCTTGACAATCAATTGATTTTTTCACACCGTCAATCCAGCCCCAACATAAAATTTCTACCACCACATCATTCCAAGTAACACTTTGAATCCCAGTATTTTTCTTAAAAATCTTTACCCACAACTCACTTTCAGTTGCGTGATTCTCCTTGAGCCACTCGCAGAGATCTTTCGGTGTTGAAAATGTCATGATTCTCAATGGATCTGGTTCAGGCATCTAATTAGATTCTCTTCGGCATAACGCCAACATAAAGGGCCGGAACTGCGCAGCAGTGGAGGTCCAGCCCCGTAGGGGCGATCTTTGATGTTCTTATAGTTGGACCGTTCTATTAATTCTTTGATTTACCCTTCAACCAATTCAGTAGAACATGCTTCTACTAGTTACGAATATTGATCTTCAACGCATACGATGTTTATAACCAGACATTCGAACTAGCAGAAGCAACTTCGTTTCATAACGCATACTCAGGGGCAGTCGTTGCACCGACTACTATAAGACCTGCGAGAAACGAGTACCTACTCGTATTACAAGTCCTACTTTACACCTAGGAGGTGTTTGATGAAAGAGCTTCATGTAAGTGACTTTTCAGCACTAGTTGGTATCGACTGAGCCGATAAGAAACATGATATTTGTGAGTTATCTGTCGGGGCTACTGACTATCAATACTCAATTATTTCAAGCTCACCAGCTGGTATTCATGATTGGGCAAGCTCATTAATAAAACGTTACCCAAAAGGTAAAATTGCAGTGGCTTGTGAGTTAAAAAAAGGCCCTCTAATTTATGCTTTAAGTAAATATAAGCACATCACCTTGTTTCCTATTAACCCATCAACCGTCGCGAAATACCGGAAGGCATTTACTCATAGCGGAGCTAAAGACGACCCTAGCGATGCTTTAATTCAGACAGAACTGCTTGAACATCATATGAGTAAACTAACACCAATTGAACCTGAATCCGCTGAAATAAGAATACTGGCTCAACATGTAGAGAACCGAAGAAAGCTTGTACAAGAACGTGTCAGGTTATCTAACAAGATCACTGCAACATTGAAAAACTATTACCCGCAAGCTCTTGAATGGTTTAATGAAAAAGATACGATTATCTTCTGCGACTTCATTAGTAAATGGCCTTCATTATCTGATGCAAAAAAGGCTCAAAAACGTACCTTACTTAACTTTTTCAATCAACATAGCTCAAGGTATCCTGAGGTTAATGAAAAACGTATAAAGGATATAAGGTCTGCTACTGCTCTGACTGATGACAAAGGGGTCATTGAGCCTAATAAAGTAATGGTAGAAATTCTAATACTTCAACTCAAGTTAATAATTGAATCTATTCAACAACTCGATATCATCATTCGCGATGCTTACAAAAAGCAAAGTGATGCCAAGATATATAATAGTTTTCCTGGTGCTGGACCAAAATTAGCGCCTCGCTTACTTGTTGCTTTTGGAACCAATCGCGAGCGTTATCAAAAAGCTGAACAGTTGCAAATGTATGCAGGTATATCTCCTGTGATTGAACGCAGTGGGCAAAAGAGCTGGACACATTGGCGCTATAGTTGCCCTAAATTTCTACGGCAAACATTTGTGGAATGGGCCGGTCAATCGGTGAAGTATTCTTTCTGGGCAAAAGCCTATTATCTACAGCAAATTGAGAAAGGAAAACCACATAATACAGCCATCAGATCATTAGCTTTTAAGTGGATTAGAATTGCATTTAGGTGCTGGAAAACCAAAACTACTTACGATGAAACAAAGTACTTGGAAGCGTTGAAATCAAAGGGATCTCCATTGCTAGAGTATGCCGTAAAAGTTTAGTTTTATAACTTGTGGTCCACCTCAGGGCGTGTGGTTAAGCCTGACATACTACAAAAAAACACTTAAGTTCAAAGTTCTCTCCGAACCCTATTAATGGTGTATCTAGTCTTACATAGGAATCGTCTAATGTCTTTTCTTGTGCTGCACATACTTCATAATCTAGTACTTCAGCAGTAAATTCAGCCTTAATTTCTGAAACCGTTATATTTGTAGATGAAACCTCTTCAAAATGAAGAAGACACTCTCTGTTTTCATGGTCTATTTCGATTTTTATTACTGGTTGTGCATTTCCTGATTGCTCAACTTCTTCATTATCACCAACTATTACCTTAAGAATATGAATACGAAAATCATCATCGATTTCATTTTGAGGTTGGAACTCTTGAAGTAAGTCTCTCGCAGTTTTACTCAATGCTTGATTCCTTTTGAGGCTTAACGCCCGGCTCACCGAGCAAATTTTTGATGGCGGCTTTTTTGCGTGTTTTTGCAAAAAAGGTGACAGCGGAAATTTGTCCGGTGCAGCCGTTTGTTATGCCTTGATTTGCAGGGCTTCTCTAAGCTTAACAGCATTATCACACTTGCCATTTATATACTTTTTCCCTTTTTCAGTAAATGGCAACTGCTGCCAATCCTCACCACCAACGCAACCAATGAGACTGCTTTCTAAAACGAATTCTTTGAAGTTTTTAGCTAACTCAATACCATGACCATCGCCATCATCATGACTTAAGTAAACTACTGGCTCTGACTCAGGAGAAGACAAATCGATTGCCAAATAATCTCCATTACCTACCTCATGAAATGCTAGCTTGTTGTGCCAAACAACATCATATGGGTCTTCTTTGTTTGGAAAGCACTCTTCAACCCAACCGTTTTTCGATCCGTTAAAATCGTAGAGCCATTCTAGTGACCAGTGCCTGTCACCGGAAAATATTTCTGAGAGTTCACCTTCAAGTTCTAATTTGTCAGGAAAAAACCACCGAAATTCGACTTTCCTTGAGAAGTTAAGCAACACCTCTTTTAGAGAAGGAGGTAGAGAAAAACCAAGCTTTTCTTCAATAGATTGTATTTCTTCTTGAGAAGCAGTTTCTTCAACTGAAAGAGCTTGAACGTCACCTCCTATCCGTTTGATAGCTTCAGCGAAGGCTTTCCAGTTTTCTACAACTTCACTATATTCCATGACTATCCTTAATGGGCATAACGCCGCCAACAGCGCGCGGAGCAAATTGGCGGGCTTTTTGGCACAAAAAGCGTGACAGTTTGTGGAGTCCGCTGCTTGGCTTGGTTATATTTTTTATCGTTCTTTGATTATATGCAAATTCTGAATGTACGTGACCACTTGGAATAAGTTATCACGTTTCAAAAAACATACCCATTAAATTTATATATCTAATTTATCAAAGTAGGTAACCGCTGGAGGTACTGAAAGGTAGCTAATTAACTGAGACATAACCCCGTTATTTTGTATACTTAACAAGTAATTCTCATGAGCTTCTTTCGTCGACCATTTTTCATTGAATAGCAAATCACCACTATCTTTATTTAAGCAAATAGATACATGCAAACACCCACTAAAGCCTCTAACCGCAGGGAGTTTTTCTTCTATATACGATACAAGTTCTGTAATGGTTTCAAGTTTTGCTTTGGACTGTAAGTTGACGACTATACTCATAATTGACTTCCCTTTAAATATTGATATTTGATAGCTAAGATGAAAAATGCATTTTCATTTTACTTGCGTCCGTACCATCTAGAAATATCAGTTAGAGAAGTTCAATAGTGAAAAGTATTCACCAATACTGGCCACTGATGCCATTTTGAAATATAACGCCAACATAAAGGGCCGGAAATCGCGCAGCGATTGGAGGTCCAGCCAGCTTGTCTGGCGATCTTTGATGTTCTGGTTAAGTGTTTGATTTAAAGGTCCATTTCGCATCTTCTACTTTTATAGACCAGTACCCAGTTTCTCCTGGAATGATGCCGATTTCACCAGAAACCTTACCCTCACATACAATGTAGTCAAAAGATGTAATCTCTAGACCTAATAATGATTTTAGATTGTGCTTACCGGCTATATTCAACTCTATATGTGAAAACTGGGATACCGTGAATATAAACTCCTTATAACAGTCATTCTCGTCGTCATAAGGAGTAACAACTAAACGTATAGCATCATGCCCTATAGAAAGCTCTGATATTGGTAGGTCATGCCATTCAATTTCGCTTAATTGCATTTCATTCACTATTTACACTTAACGCCAACATAAAGGGCCGGAACTGCGCAGCAGTGGAGGTCCAGCCCCGCAGGGGCGATCTTGAACTTCCCCCGTTTTAGTAGACACCCTCTTTCTTAAAAAAAGAGGTGTAAAATGGGTAGAATTAAAAGTAAACAACGAGTCATTGCTTACTCAAAAAACTTTAAGATAAAAGCAGTAAAACTTAGCTATCTAGAAAAGGTACAAGCCCTAGAGATTGCAAAGGTGCTGGGCTTACATCCTTTTATGTTGTATCGGTGGCGTAAAGAATACAAGGATGGAAAGCTTGTGGCAGATAATGATCGGCACGTAACCGTAACTATGTCGAAGTCTAAAAAAGTTAGAAGTCAGCCTAAACCTGAAGTTGAACGACTTAAGGCTGAGAATGTACGCTTAAAGAAGGAAGTCGACACGCTAAAAAAGTGGCAACGGTATCTCAAGGAAGCACGAAAGAACGATTTGAATTTATAAATCAATTTGGTGAAGAACTTGGTGTTAGATACCTTTGTAATTGGTTAAGTGTTTCTCCGGCGGGATTCTATAGGTGGCGAGGCCGTCCAGAGAGCAGGCGGGTTAGAGAAGACCGGGATTTGTCGGAGAGAGTGCAAGGGATTTTTGATGCTAGCAGGGGCGTATATGGTAGCCCAAGAATACATGCAGCGTTGAGGCGGCAAGGGGTATATGTTGGCAGGAAGCGAGTTGAACGCCTTATGAAGGAAAGAGGCTTAACCGCTCGTGTAGCGAAAGTGTATCGTCAGCACAAGCTTCCTTATAAGTTCTATACAAAGATGGGCAACCTGCGTATCGATGAGCCTAGGCCTAGCAAAATCAACCAGCAGTGGGTCGGTGACCTTACGTACATCAATGTTAACCACAAGTGGCACTACTTGGCCGTTGTGATGGATTTGTATTCGAGGCGTATCCTCGGGTGGGATGTAAGTAGATATAAAAATGCACCTCTAACTTTATCTGCGATTAACAAGGCTGTAGCACACCGTCAGTATGATCCAGGTTTAATCTTTCACACAGATAGAGGCTCAGAATACGGAGCATACTTAATACAGGATGAACTGAAACACCTTAGTATCAGATCTAGTATGAACCGGCCAGAATCAATAACTGACAATGCGCATATGGAATCATTTTTCCATAGTCTTAAATCAGAGTATATTCATGGTATGAAATTCACTACCATTGAGGAGCTGAGAGCAGCAGCAAAATCTTACATTGATGATTTTTATAATCCATGTCGGCTGCATTCAGGTATAGGTTATTGTAGTCCAATTGAATATGAAGGGGTGGCTGCATGAAAATGATAGGGCGTCTACTTTATCGGGGGAAGATTCTCTTTGATGTACTGGTTAACACTGTAGTTTTGCTAAGTTTCGTAGTTATATCTACCCACGTACTTCAGTGAACTTTTGTTTGGCTTTTTTACTTCATTGGGTTCATATACAGCGATTGCTACATTCGCTTTTTCGTTGTCAGGTACTTTGTTTACCCATTGCTCTTCATATGATGAACCTTGGAGAATTTTACATAGTTCAATTGAGTAATTCTCAAACGTTGTCTCAATACAACTCGGCTCAAAGAACGATAGAGCTATTTCCTTCATAAAGGGCGAATCAATTTGATCTCCATCTTCATTATACGAAGGCTGGATATATTCGTTTACCTCTTGCTCTGATGTAAACCTGCCCTCGGATATGAACAAATGTAATACAGGCATGATTCTCCTTTAGGTGTTAACGCTGCCAACAACGGCAGACTTGTAGTTGTGATTTTTGTGCAACAATGGCGAAGCCATGCACAAAAAGCGCGGCTGCAAGGCTGTCCAAGCCACGCAGTGGCTGATGTTGCTTGGCCTTGTTA
>Ga0209707_1002342_pt1 | contig 9989 bp, 5 predicted proteins | sample EN4Hudsemesocosm_FD_184630 | JGI IMG/M metagenome (GOLD analysis project Ga0209707, IMG submission 184630) | Methane-oxidizing microbial communities from mesocosms in the Hudson Canyon - EN4B Hudson Canyon (SPAdes) (version 2) | ecosystem: Environmental > Aquatic > Marine > Cold seeps | place... | reverse complement strand
GGTCTTTAATTGCACTATAAGCCGCATGGATAGCTTGAAATTTCTGCTGATCTCGGTCTGGCGGGTTATCTTTCACAAGGCGCAAATAAGCCAGCTTAATCTCAGCATCATCAGCCGTCATCGCAATATCTAAAATTTTATAAGCACTATCCACAATATAACTCCATTAAAAAGGAAAAGAGCGCGTCTTTTTACCCACACCAAAACAGTGCAGCACATCATTAATACTCACTTCAATATCAATGCCTAATTGATCGGCACTTTTCACTACCATTAAAGCAGAAAATAAATCAGGATCTTTCATAATGGCTAACATGATATTGTGATCATTCTCCACTATTTCCGCAAGCTCTGATCCCACCTGCTCAACACTGGTTGTTTTAGCTAAGGATTCAATTGTGTTATTCAGGTCCATTAACACCGCATCTGGAATATGGCCAAACAACGCCTCCAACGGATCAATATCTTCCTCTTCATCCTCACCCATACCAAACAAGTTCTCAAGAAATCCCATATTACGCTGAGGATGCACTTGATAATATCTATCCAGTAGTTTTTCCAGCAATAGCCCCGCCTGAAAATCTTTATCCTGCATGGCTTGCTCATGATAATGCTGCAAACTCATAAGGTCCCTAAATTCGCAATTTTCGGGCTTACCATTATTATTTGCATAAATACGATAATACATCCAAATCGGTTTTTTCCATTTATCGAAAGCGAGCTTTGCACAATGGCGTAACAATTCAAAATGATGAAGTTTTTCTAATACTTTACATAAATTGAGCAACGCAGATTCATCATATCCCTGCTCTGTTAATGATTTTTTCAGCGGCGCTTTAATTTTTTCTAAGGCTTTATGCAATTGCTCCTCACTCTCAGACGCTAAAGTAAATTGCTCTAATAACTGTAGAAACTGCGCGAACTCAGGTGCCGAAAGCAAATGATCTTTTACCGCTGGCAATACACGTAAAATGGTAGCAACAGGCAAGCCCATCGATAAGGCTTCTTTACTTGCATGAAAACACCTATTTACAGGATCTGCATACAATTGAACAAACGCATCAGCAATTAACTGCAGCCCTTGCTCTTTATCGTCATGAGCAAAACAAAAGAACGCGCGTAGAAGCTGAGTTTGCTTAACATAAGCCTTACCAATATTTAATGCTTCCGCCTGCTTAATTTCTTTATCCACTAAATGATACGATTTCTCGCGAATCAATCGATGCGCATGCGCTAAATGACTAGTAAATAAAGTCTGTTTTGCAAAGGTATTCAGTGGGTCGGTTTTTAATATTTTGCTCGCATATTGGCTCGCTTTTTTATAGGATTTATTCGCGGTCGCTTCTCGCACTGCGCGCGCCAAAACCTCAATATCTTGCGGAAATTTCTCCAGCGTTTTCGCCAAACATTCTTTATACTCTTTAGTCGCTTCTGATTGCTGGTAAAAATCTAAAATCTGTAAATAAACATCACGATCTTCTGCATCATATTGCAAACTTTCAATTAATAACTTAGTTTGCTCAGGCGGTTCTTCACATTGACTCAGATGGCGCAGAATCATGGCGATCTTCAAACCGTTTTCTGACTTATCTTGATTATGTAACGCTTTGATACACAAACGCCAATGATACCCCGCATCGTAAACATTACCTTCCTGCTCACATAATAATGCGCTGACTCGGTTTTCTTCATACTCATCGCTTACGCCAAAAAATTTCTTAAAATCTTTATGCCCTGCGGAGTAAACACTCAACAACTGCTGACAATAAGTTTGCGCGACGTCAGCCCCCAATAAAGATTGATATTGAATCGCCATATTAAACTTTACCTTATCTGATAAATGCTCATGCTGACGTGTCAAATGTTCCAGAAACTTACTCTGTTGCTTGTTAAAGCCTTTAAGCTGACAAATAATACGGCGTTGACTATGATTTAATCCCAACAATGCGTCAAACAACGCCGCTCCCTGAAAAAAGGTTATTTCTAATAACCGAGCAACACTGGCATAAGCAGAACGGGAAGATATTTTAGCTAACGAAACCTGTGTATGACTTTCTGAGCTAGGTAAAACTAATAAGGCCTGCAATAGACTCCGTAAATCTCTAAAAGCCGAGCGATAAGGAATTTGCTTTAAGACTTCAGTTAACCGTGCTTCATCCTCATTTTCATATGCTTGTAGCCCCGCTTGTATCAAATGAAAATGCACAACAAAAGCAGACTCTTGAGGTAAATAATCAATCATTTCTGGCGATTCACTCAGCGCAAGAAAGCCTAATACAGAAGCCAGTTCGGGGTAATCTTTATCCAATTGCTGTACAGATAGTTGCCGCAAATTTCTTTGAACACCGGCTTTATTTTTACTTAAAATAAGCCAGATAATATATTGATCATAGGCGTCATAAGGCGCTTGTGCATATTGACAATGATTGTCCCACAGCACGACCGCTTCTTTAAACATCCCTTTTGCAGCTAAAGCCCTGGCGCGTTGCACATAACAATAAGCTAAGGGCTGATGCCATTGCTCATTATCTGCAAGCTGTACTAATTTTTTATACAGCTCACTGGCCTCTTTATACTTACCACTATTAAGCTTTTCCTGAGCTTGTTTTTTCAGGCTCTCAGGCGTTATAACAGTCACCGTTCTTTTTTTATTCATAAGCGTTATGCGTTGCACTTAAACTAAATAAGGAGTCTGATAATTATAAACCATCAGACAGTAAAAATAAGTTTGAAAAAAATTGGCTAATAAAGCACTTACCATTCCGACCTTAGGATAAGTTTTGCTGTTAATGTGTGCGCAAAGAACAATATCTCCTACGCCTGCCCCTTTTAGTTTTTACTAGACTGCTTGTACGAAAGTGAGCACTGAAATAATTTGCAAAAAATCACTGTAATACGCATACTTGTAAACGCTATGTTAATCCAACAATCTAAGAGGGAATATGACCACATTAAAACCTAAATCACGAGATGAAATCGCTTCCGCCTATTCATCTGAACCTTGGTGGTACGATATTCGCGGTTTTTTTATTCTTACCTTTGCTTACAACAGCACATTAACGGCCCAATTACGTTTCTTCAGCCCCAATTACGGCGAAAAACACCTTGAAGTTGCTTGCGGAACAGGAACTATGCTGGAGTTAATACTACGCTGGCGCCGCTGGAAAAAACTACCCGAGTCAAACATCACTGGAATTGATTATGCCGAATCAATGTTGGCTGGTGCTATAAAGCGTTTCTCAAAGGATAAATCAATAGAACTTCAACATGCCGATGCAGCGGCACTCCCATTCGCGGACAATACCTTTGATACAGCCAATATTGCTAATTCAATTCATTGCTTCCCTGATGTTGATGGCGCTTTGCTTGATATACACCGGACTCTTAAACCCGAGGGCACCTTGGCCGCAAACGTATTGCTCTATCCGCGCACTCCTTGGCCACTCAACCGTTTTGCTGAGCGCATCAATAATTGGGGTATCAGAAAAGGGATACTCTATACACCTTATGAACAAGCCGCCATTCGACAAAAGATTGTTAATAGCGGGTTTAAAGTTTTATCTGAAACAGTAAGTGGTAATTGCTACAACATTCTATGTTGTAAAAAATAATGTTGGTTAAAACCCAATAAAACTATAAGCACAAAAAAGGGCGCATAATGCGCCCTTTTCTTTAGCGAGTCATTCTCAACAATAGACCTCTCCAGCAGCATTCAATTGATCACCATTTACACAGTAACCAGCTAAACTAATACAGCTTAAAAATGAACATAGCACCGTGATCCTGATAATGGCCCTGAATATATCGGCCATAAACGGGTCGCATGGGCAGAAAGTAAAAGTGTTGAGTACCCTTTATCTAGCCTGAAAACTCACAACAAAACTCTTATATTGAGCGGTTTAACCGCACCCATTCAGGCTCATCAAGACCAACACGAGATAAACTAGCACTATAATCAGCTACAATTCGTTGAGCATAAAGATCTTTAAGCTCAAATATAAACTCAAATTTCTCAGGTATTTTTTTCGAAAAATGATGAGGATAAAAAAACAAACGCCCTATTTTTTTTCTTGCCTTAACCAGTAGATCCTTTGAACCTGAAAATTTAACTGTCCGTAAACCAAAGGTTTTAATTCCATTGTCTCCTTTTTCTAACCTTAACTTATCACCTGACAAAGTTAAAAAATCAAAAGCACTCCCATCATCAACTACACTCAATGGTAAAAATAAAAAACGCCGACTGCCCATTTTGGGCATTCTTATTGAGTCACATCGTTGCTGAATGCAAACATAATAACCTTTTCCATCAGAAGTACTTTTTACAACAGTTCCTAAGGATAAATTAGGCAAATAATTATCGTGAAGAACTAAGTTTTTATGATGACAAAGAATTGCAAAATTATTATTAATTTCTTTATGATTTGCTTCATCAGAGAAGATGGTTAATGCATGCTTTTTTATATAATTATTGAACCCAGGGAATTCACCTGTAACACTAGCATTTAATGCTATTTTAAATTTTTCTTTAACATCTTGATTGCTTTTCAATAATTTTAAAATTAATTCTTTATCTCGCTTGTACATGGCAACTGTCTTAGTACCATCCTTATTCAGGATATATTTATCTTCATTGGTAATTTTTTTGTTAACCCATGAATCTAAAACACTAGCATCAATTGACGTGTGAATATTTTGATACCTTAAAATTGATGTAAATGTATCACCTAGCAATTCGACTAATAATTCATTTGCATCATCTGTAGTTTGTAATAGCGATTGATGTGTAAGGTATGCTGTATCTAATTCCTTAGAAAAAATATTTAAAATTTGGTGGAAGTTTTTCCTAATTACCGTTAATGATTGTAAGGCAAAATTAGACAACAACCCGTTCGTCATTTTAGTAAATTCAGTGGAAATATACTTAGGTAACTCGTCATATGTTACTTCATTCTTTATCATAGATGGGTTATGCTTCTGCCGCCCAGCCCCACCATTTGACTTTGTAACTACTAAAATTCTGCAACTATTTGAAAAAACACAGCATGGATCCCCTTCATCAATTGTAAATTTTTTGATGCCACTTTGTTTAATATGCTCATTAATTTCAATAGCAATTTCTGTTAAATTACTATCTCCAGTATATATAATGATCAACTTCAAGCTATTCTGATTACTCTGGGAGCTTAATAAATCACTGATTATTTTCTTTGTATATATTCCTTTAATTTCATCATTATCATCTTCCTCCAATGATTCAACTGGAATATTGTGTTCACTGAGTATGATTTGCCAATCAATCACTGTTACATCAGCCTTTTCTGCAATCTGTGAAAACATACGAATATCAGATTTTGACTCTGGCTTATAAATTGCGCATATTTTCTTATCCTTAGAAAAAGCTTTAGTTATAGCATGGGCATCAAATTCATGGTTCTGATCTTCACCAGTCGAGTAGGCCTTATCATCAATAAAAACTATACTTTGTATAAAATCATTTGCTATCTCATTTGATAGACTTTGAAAATCATCAGTCATCCTGTACCGTCATCGCTAATTTAAATGTCACATTCGAGCCACTTCTTGGCTCAACGAGTTGTAATGAATATCCTGCATGTTCTAACACTTCATTACTAATATGTAAGCCCATACCTCTACCATTTTCTTTTCGACTAAAGCCTAATTCAAAGATTTTATTTTTATCTTGAATGGGGATTTCAATACCATTATTAGAGATAAAAACACTACCGTCATCATCTGCATGTAAACGAATCACTTTATCTTCTATCCCACTTTCATTTAACCAGTAAATCGCATTGTCAATGACGTTAACAAATACGGGATAAAAAGATGATCTAAAACCTTTTATTTGTCCTCTGGTATATGCTTTAGTGTGCTTAAATGAAATTTCATGTCTATTGAAGCGACTTTTAAAAAGATCGATTAAGAAAGTTTTAATTTCAAGTAGCTTTATATCTTCTTTTTTTCTAGCTAATCTTCGGTTTAAAGGCGTAAATAAATTTAGATACCCATCTAAATGTTCAAAGTTAATCTTTATATTTTTATAAATACCTTCGAGCTCTTCATTTACATCAGACCAGGCTCTTAAATCTTTTAAGCTAGCACGAACAGATCTTACGGTACCATTAAATTCATGATGGATAACACTAACAGCCAACCCTAACTGACTCAATTCAACATCGGTATGAATTTTCTCTCTCAAATCTTCCAACTCTTCACCGATGGCATTGGTTATTTGCTCATTGGTAATGTAGTTATTGTCTTCATCTTTTTCCCAATAAATACCTTCAAGTTGCCTGATGATAGTGTCTAAGATATGAGTATTACGCTCACTAACATCATTAATTTCTTGCGACAACTCATTTCTTTTTGCGACTAAATCAATATCAGATTCATTTGATATTGAAATTGTTTTAAATTTATCTTTTACCGTGCGAATTTGATCATCTAAATCAATCATTAGGTCTGTTGTTAAGTCTTTAACCCGTTTATTGATTTCATTGGCTGAGTCGGTAGCACTTTTCTTTTTTTCGGTATTTATTTTTTTTGCTTCGGCTGAAATAAAATCAACAGCTTGCTCTAACCGCCTTCTCTTGCTTACCGTTATTTCTAATTCCTTTATTGTTTTTTCAACCAGCGCATCAATTTTAGTAACCGCTTTTGTAAAAACACTTTGATCTATTAATTCAAATTCCTGCAAATAGGAATTGTAATCTGTTTTAAGCTCCCCTCGAACCAGAAACCCACTTGGTGTAGGGACTAAAATTGATTTACGATAATCATTAATATTTTTTCTAGCTTCTAATTCACTATCGAGTATATGTTGGCAGGCAATATCATGATCCGCGATTGAGTAAATTGTATTAAAAGCTTGCTCGGCAGAAACAACAATTCTATCAACTTCCTGTTGAATAAAGCCTGCCTGATTATCAGAGAAAAATTTAGAGAGTGCCGCCTCAAATTTTATTTTTTTAGACTTTGCTTGTTTATCTCTTTTTTCCAGTGCTTTATGGCTTGCCTGAAGTTCTCTGCGTTTTTGAACCCAAATTTCAGCTTTGGGTCCTGCCGTTTTATCATCTCTAAAAAAATCAGCGGCTAATTGAACAAAAAAGTTTTTTAGAATATCTTGTAATTGTCTATATGCCTTATTTTCAATAAAACCTTCTCGACCTGCTTTTTCTTTCAGGTTTAAATTGTACTCTTGAGAAAGGTTAATAACACCAAACATTCTTCGGTAAGAAAAAAAGGCTGTGGATGCTCGTTTAGTTCGATTTTTTTCAATAGCAAGGTAATCATAATCAGAGTCACCATAAGGTAAAATTCTTATGTTATCTTTATAGATATATAAACCACCAAATTTATTTGATTTAGCTTTAATTCGAGCATAATTTTCAGTATCTATAACAGAATCTTTTTTTTCACCTTGTAAATAAGCTAAATTTATTTCAAATGCGCCACATCGAGTTTTATTAAAGTTATTAGCTCGCCAGTTAACGATGTGATCAAAAGTTTTCTCTCGGTAAATTTTGATCATCCCTTTAAATTGGCCAAATTCATCAAATTGACCTTTAAAGTGATGATCTGCCAAGTCAAAGTCATCTTCAGTAAAAAAGTGTTCTTTATCGATGACATTAATGTAGGTGTCATCGTGACTTCTATAGTCTCGAAATACAATATCAAGAATAGGTTTAGGATGTTCTGGCGTCATGGTGTTATGAAACCCCATTAACATTTTTTCTATTTTTGTTGCATCATTTGAATTACGATTACCATCAATATCAAAGTCTAATACTTCATCAACAGGGGAAACATAAAAAAAAGTTCCGCCACTGTTTAGCTCCTCCAGAGAAAAATTACCTACCAGCTGTTTATTGACTTGCTTGGGGGAAACATCAAAATCATTGATTGTAGACGCTATTGAGTCATATTCTTCTTGTGCAATATCATCTTGACTCAAGAGTTTATCTATAGAGGCTATTAATTCATCCTTCATAGAATTAATATCATCACTATCGGGTAATGATGAGAATGTATTAACAGGAACAACGATATCTTCTAGGTTCAGCCCTGGAAGCTCAAAAATTTGCCAATTAATTAGGGCAACGGTTATACCAGATTGTTTTTTTGCTTTGCTAACAATAAGCACCTGCTTGCCTATAGATGCGATTGCAAGCCGACCTATTCCTTTTTCACCCATTGCAATTCTAGGTTCTTTGGATTCATCTTTGGGGGGTGGTGTCGATTTTCTATTAATGACTTTAGATTCAGTTCCCAATGTTAACCATCGGTTTTCAAAATCTTCTTTAGTCATCCCTACGCCATCATCTCGTAGAATGAATAATTTCTTCAGCCTAAAATAATCTATATCAACTCTATCTGCATAGGCATCATGAGCATTTTTTAATAATTCATTGATTGCAGTAGGAATACCTGCAATTTGTTGCCGGCCTAATAAATCTAGCGTTCTTGCTCTGGTTTTAAAGTTTGCCATTATTTATATTTTCGATAATTGCTAAGCCAATCTGTTTTGCGTATTCAGGCGGCACTGCATTTCCAATTTGCCTTGCAATTGAATCATGACTAGAGCCATGAAATTTATAGCTTTTAGGGAAAGACTGTAAGGTTGCTCCCTCTCGTAAAGATAAGGCTCTATCCTCATTGGGGTGAACAAATCGACCATTCGATACACTAAAAAACTTTGTTGTTATAGTCGGTGCGGGTCTATCCCACCAGAGTCGCCCAAATGTATCTTTAAAGGAATTATCTTTATTTAAAAAACAGGCTAACTGAAGTTCAGAGTCGTTTGCAAAGTCAAGCCGATTCCCCCCATCATGGCCAACTTTTTTTAATCGCTTCAAGGTAAGAGACGTTACATTCCGAACTGAATGTAAAAAGTCAGAATCATCTTGATGACCCGCTTTGATTTCAGGAAAACCATTTTTTACACCGATAACATCACGAACTGTTTTTTGTTGCTTCACTTTTCTTGGAAAAATTTTTTGCTCACCAACCCTACTAGCTACGAGAGTGAAGCGTTTCCTATTTTGAGGAACACCATAATCATAAGTATTGTGTATTTCAAAATGAACATTATATTGATTTGCTTCCAACCAATTAATAAATTGCTCTAAACCACTTTCTTTTTTTCGGCGTAAAACCCCAGGCACATTTTCCACAACAACATAGCCTGGGTTAAAGTGTTTTACAAAACGCTCAAATTCAACCAATAAACTTTTAGATTTTTCTGATTTCTTTTTATCTGTGTTAATGATGCTCCAGAACTGGCAAGGGCTACAGCCAATAAGTATAAGGTTATCATCATTCTTTTCTAATTTTAAAGTTTTTTGTAAATCAACTTCTTTTAATTCAAAAACATCTGCATGAATGAATTTTGCATCAGTGATATTGGCTTCATAGGTTTTTCTGCAAGCGGCTTCATAGTCAATCCCCGCTAAAACATCAACTCCAGCTTCTTGCAACCCAAAGCTCATACCTCCGCCGCCACAAAAAAAATCAACAGCTTTTATTTTATTTATCTTTGATTTCATCAAATATTGGATTTAGTAAAATATTATTAGGCTTTATTTCAAACTCTTATAGTATCAAAGATATTTGACTGTATGGAAAAGTTATAATCTAACTTTATATAACTATTTGAGCATACTACTACAGGCATCATAAAGATTTAGGACATCCATGTCACCAAAATCAATTCTCCAGTCGAAATAAATTTTTTATCTCTCAAACAAACTTACAGCCAGCTTCAAATCAGTAAACATATCTTCGCCTACCGAAAACTAAAATTACCCTGATTTTCAGTAATCGTTTTTGAAAAAGTTCACCAAATGCTACGAATCCCATTCCCTTCCATCACGTTTTAATAGTTCACAAGCGGCTTCTGGCCCCCATGAACCCGCGGCGTAAGCTTTTGGCTCATCCTGAGTCGCTGCCCATGCATTTTGCATAGAATC
>Ga0209707_1002340_pt1 | contig 9992 bp, 10 predicted proteins | sample EN4Hudsemesocosm_FD_184630 | JGI IMG/M metagenome (GOLD analysis project Ga0209707, IMG submission 184630) | Methane-oxidizing microbial communities from mesocosms in the Hudson Canyon - EN4B Hudson Canyon (SPAdes) (version 2) | ecosystem: Environmental > Aquatic > Marine > Cold seeps | place... | reverse complement strand
AATTACTCTAAAGGAAAAGCATGGACAAGTTTTTATATATCACCGATCACAGCGAAAATACTGACTCAAGTTTTATTGGCCCCCTATTTGAAAAATATCTAAATGAGCATTTTGATACCTCTATACTCTATTTTTCTCAAACCCTAGATAATTTTGAAATACAAGATGAGAAAAAAATTCTTTTGCCTCATAAACATAAAGAAAACCTCTTTGAGGAATTGGAAAAAAATGGTGTGGACGTAGACGAGTACGCTTATATAGTTGTAAGAAATGATACTAAGGTATTAAAGCATATTGTGCAACACAAAGACAACTACAATTATAAGGTGGGTTATAGACTCTCATTTCCAAAAAGAATTGCCAAAATGCATACCGATGAAGCCAATCACAAAAAAAACTATTTGGATATCATCAATAATAAAATAAAAAACTTCACAGAATCAAATCTCATTAATGCCTGTGATATCTTTTTGCCAACTTCAAGACAAATGAGAGATGATTATTTAAAAAAAGTCACCACACGTACTTTTGTAATCCCTTCAGCCATTGACCCAGAAGTATTACACGATAATATCCAACATAAAGATGTACAAAAAAGATTCTTTTATGCTGGAACATTAGATAAACTAAGAGAATTTGAGACAATCTTAGAAGCATTCAGTGAAATTGATAGTAGTAAATTTAAGCTGATGATTTCTACGAAAGATCCCCAATATGCTAATGATATGTTATCACGTTATCCAAAGCTTACTGAGTCAATCGAGATTTATCAAGCAAGCAGCAAAAAAGAGCTCTTAAATCTTATTGCAAAAGCAGATATTGGCTTAGCTGCATTACCGGGTATTATTCTCTTCAACAGCTCAACTCCCATGAAAATTTTGGACTATTATTCAAGTGCAGTTCCATGTATAATGACTAATAATGAAAATAATAGTTCTATTTTTGAAAATGATAAAAGTGCATGGTTGTGTGATTTTACAAAGAACTCTATAAAAGAAAAACTGGAATATATTATATCTTTATCAAAAGATGAAGTAACACAAGTAGGAGTTCATGGCCAAAATAGACTTTTGGATATCAGAAACTATAAAAGAATAGCTGCTGATTTAGCACATCAATTAAATATACTTTAGTTATAAAAGGAATTTTTCCTTTTATAACTCAGAGTTAATTAACGCTTTCAACTCTTCAAGTCCAAATTTTTGCAATGCTTTCCCATTCACATAATAAGAAGGCGTTTTTGTTGCACCCAGTATTTTTCCATCTGCAATATCCTGCGATAGTATCTTATCAAGTTTGGGATCTTTCATATCTTTGGCGAGTTGTTTCATGTCTAAACCCAAATGGGGTAAAGCACTCCATAAAACGCCAAGATTTGGTTGATGATGACTTGCCCAATACTTCTGTGTTGCAAAGGTCATCTCCAGAGTTTCCATAAATAAACCTTGTTTTCTTGTGGCTTCTAACATTTTAACCACTTGATCGGAACCTGGATGAAAAGGTGCGTACCTTAATACTAATTGTATTTTCCCTTTATGTTCTTTCATTATCTCTTTTACATAAGGATGAAACTGCGCACATGTTTCACAAGCAGGGTCTAAAAACTCAACCAATTGAACTTTTGCATCGTCACTTCCTTGAGTATATGAATACTCTCTTTTGAAAACTGAAGCAGAGTTTTTTGCTATCTCGTTCAACTGTTTAGATTCATTTAAATTATACATGTACTTAGCACCTGAAAATGCCGCTATCAGTACAAGTAAAGATATCAAAATGATTTTTTTGTTCTTCAATTTACTTCTCCAAAATAATTTTTTAGAATTATGCCATAGATTGTGTGTAACTTGTGTGAAAATTGCTTCACTAAAAAGAAACAGTAAAATAGTATTTATTTCTGATGCATTAATATTATCTTTGCTTTAGAAATTCTTGCTACAATTCCAAATGACATTAACCAACGAACAAGAAAATATAATCAATGCAAAAGAGACATCATTTAAGATAAATGCTGTTGCAGGTAGTGGTAAAACTACGACCTTATTGGAATACGCACAGAATAATCCTGACTTAAAGATTCTATACCTTGCCTATAACAAGTCTCTTCAAACCTCACTTCAACATAAACTTCAAGAGTATAAACTCTCTCATATGCATATTTCTACCATACACTCTTTAGCTTATAAAAAAATTCAAGCCTTTCAATATCAGTTATGTAATGATTTAAAAGTACAAGTAATTGAAAGAGCCTTATGTGAATATGAAAAAGAAGTCAATCAACGTTTTAACTATTTTCCCATTCCTGAATATTTGGCGCTCATAAAAGATTTGGTTAACTTTTATTGTAATAGCTCTCATATCAAACTGGACGAAAAATTGTTAGTTAAGTACAAAAAACTCTCTGATTTAGATGTAAAAGTTATAGAGTTATTAAATAAAGATGAGACAAAAGCACTTAAGCATTTAAAACACATATTGACATCCATGAAAAATAAAAAATGCGAAGCAACCCATGATTTTTATTTAAAAATGTTTTACTTGAATAAAACTGTTTGTTCAAATCTTGGATATGATTTAATACTAGTAGATGAGGCCCAAGATATTTCTGATGTGATGATTGGAATAGTTGAAGCTCAAAACTGCAGAAGAATATATATAGGTGACAGTTTTCAGCAAATCTACTCTTTTAGGTACGCTATTAATGCCTTAAATAAAATTGATTTACCCCAGTATGATTTATCCAAGAGTTTTCGTTTTGGCGATAACTTTGCCATACAACTTTGTAACAATTTAAACAGTTTGTATCAAAACCACTCCAAAAATATTTTAAGCGTATCTGGAATTGAAGAAGAGACCAAAATAGGTGCTTCAAGTATTGATTTTAACAAACAAGTTTGCGTAATTGCAAGAACAACTTTTGGTTTAATACAAAAGATTATTCATTTTATCAATGAGGATAAAAAAATATATTTTGAGGGTGGATATTCATCTTACTCTTTTATGAATCAAACCGTATACTCAATTTTTTATCTAAAAGAAAAAAAGCTGGATAAAATTACCATGTCTGAAATAAGTGAATTTGACAATATTAAAGAGTTGGAACAATTTTCAAAAGATACTAAAAACCAAGATTATCTCAATGTCATTAAGTTTGTTAATACTTATGGAGATAATATTTTTGAAATAAATAAAAAAATAAAAGAAAAACTCACCACCAATAAAATCAATGCTGATATCATTTTTACCACTACCCATAAATCTAAAGGATTAGAGTATGAGCAGGTGATTATGGCAGATGATTATATTACCAAAAAAGAGATAGATAATCCCAAAAATAAAATTTCTTATTTACGTATTATAGAAGAGCTGAATATTTACTACGTGGCAGCAACCAGAGCTAAGAGGGCAATTGAGCTTGCACCTTTAGATTTACATTATACATACGATGAGAATGAAGCGGGTACCTTTAACAAGCCAAAAATGTACAGAAAGAAAACTACGGGTAAAAAAATGAAGCAGATGCAAGAGCAGTGGTTAAAAAACAACAGAGTTAATTCTGTGAATGCTTTTTAATCACCTTATCAATAAATTATTTTCTTTGAATTGTGTCCAGATATAAATTTTCAACTTTTGTTCTTGCCCATGGTGTTTTTCTTAGAAACTTAAGGCTGGATTTTACACTTGGGTCATGTTTAAAACAACGTATATCAATACGATGCCCTAAATTATCCCATCCGTAATCTTCCACCAAACTATTAAGAATCATTTCAAGTGTAATTCCATGTAAGGGATTATTTTTATTTTTTTCTTTTTCGTCCATATTTTTCCTATTTACTTTTTTTTGACCAGTTGTTTTCTTTCCATTGTTTTTGCTCTTTTTGACTTAAATACGTCCAAGCAACAAAACGACTTATTTTTTGGCCTTGTTTCATTTCAATGGTTTTTAACATTACAGGTTTTGTTTGTTTTATGGCTTTATGTATTTCTCTTAAATTCTCTTTTTTTGAGACCAAGGAAGTATACCAAAAACAATTGTTTTTAAATAAAGTACTCTCTTTTACCATTTGTTTAATGAAAGCAACTTCTCCACCTTTGCACCAAAGTTCATTGGCTTGCCCACCAAAATTCAGTGTTGCTTTTGTCACGTTTTGTTTGGTTAAATTACTTACTTTTCGCAACTGACCTACTTTTGCATCTTCTTTTGATTTGTGAAAAGGAGGATTACAAACTACAAAATCAAACTTATCATTTTCTTCAATAATGCCACTTAAAATATTTGAACTGTTATTTTGCAGCCTACAACTTACATACTCTCGTATGGAGTCATTGTCATTTATAATATTTTGTGCAGCATCCATAGCTGTTTGGTCTATATCGCTCCCCACAAAATTCCATCCATATACTTTATTTCCAATAATAGGATAAATACAATTTGCACCAATTCCAACATCCAAACCGGTGATTTTATTACCTTTTGGAACCACACCATTGTTGGTATATGCAAGTAAATCTGCCAAATAATGAATGTAATCAGCTCGTCCAGGAATGGGTGGGCAAAGATAGTCCTCGGGAATCTCCCAGTTTTTGATATCATAAAAGTGTGATAAAAGTGCTTTATTTAAAGTAAGTACGGCTTGCGCATTTGAAAAATCAATACTTAAAGTATCGTATTTGTTTACTACGACATAAGGTTCAAGTTCGGGCATTGTTTTTATTAATGCTTCAAAATCATATTTTTGAATATGGAAGTTTCGTGGGTGTAAAGGTTTTGTTTGTTTTTTATCAGTCATAGGCTTCTTATTTTTTTCAGATTATACCCTAAATATTATTACAAATTCTACTCCATGCCCATACTCACTCTTACATTTAATTCTACCCGATAAACTATTTGTAACAATATTATAAACAATATTCAATCCTAAGCCAGTACCTCCACTCTCTCTATTAGTAGTAAAAAATGGTTCAAATACCTTGTCAATATTTTCTTCTTTTATGCCTTTCCCGTTATCTTTGTAAACAAAACTTATCTCATCTTCAATTTTATCCACCTCAATGGTAATAATCCCTTCTTCTTTATCGTTAAAACCATGTTTAATTGAATTGATAATCAAGTTAGTAATAATTTGTGCAATAGCACCAGGATAAGAATTTACAGTTATATCATCGTTACAATGAACATCAATTTGAAGGTTTGTTTGTTTGGTAATATTGTTAATACTAAACAAGACCTCATTAATATATGCCTTGATGCCAAATACTCTTTTTTCTTCACTTGTTTGATCAACAGCAACTTGTTTAAAACTTTTAACCAAATTGGCCGTTCTTGATAAGTTGGTATTAATAAGTTTGGCTAAGTCTTCTGATGTATTTAAATATTCTTCCAATTCTTCTTTGCTCAAATAATCTTCATTGTAAAGCTTTTTAATATCCTCTGTAATTCTCAAGAAGTGAGTAATTCCAGTGAGCCCTATTCCCACAGGGGTATTGATTTCATGGGCAACACCTGCAACCAATCCACCTAGACTTGCCATTTTTTCAGCTTCAACCAGTCTATCTTGCGTATTTTTGAGATTTTCAATAGCAAACTGTAACTCGTCATTAGATTCTTCCAATTCAGAAGTTCTTTGTTTTACCTTATCTTCAAGTTTATTGTTCATTTTTTTAATTTTTGTGATAAGTTTTTCATATTTTAAACCCAATTCATTAAACTCTTCAATTCTAGTTTCGTTAAATTTATTTGTCTTATGATGTTTAATGGATTTTGAGGCAAACGTCACTAATTTATTTAAAGGTAATTCTATTATTTTTTTAATCATCTTATATGAAATAAAAAATAAAATGACTACCAAGAAAAATAGTATCATAAATTTCTGAATAAATTCATCTTGAAATTTATCAAAAATATCATCTTTAATTATAGTTATTGTTTTTAAGGATGTCTCTTTATTTTTAATCTTAATCATGTCAGCTTTTATAATTAAACCCTCTGTAAGTTTTAAATCATAAGAATTATTTGAAATATAATTTTCAGTCTCTTTATATTCATTACTGTTTGAAGTAGAGGAGCTGGCTATAATCTTTTTATCCACAATAAAAGTTAAAGACTCAACTTCCAGTTTATTGTGGATTTCACCCACAATAGGGAAACTGTCATTTAAAATAATACCTGCATATAAATCACCCAGATAATGTCCAGATAAGGAATCGATAATTTCTTGTTTGGAAACCAATATAGCGAGTTTTTCACCATTTGAATCTACAATATCAAAAAATGCTCCATTGGATTTTTTCTTCAGCTTTAAAGATTCTAGAATTTTTCGGGTATCAAATATTGTTAAACTTACATCAATTGTTTTACCATCGTTAAAACTTACAAACATAAAGTCCAATCGATTATCAACATTTGATTCCAGCATTTTTTCTAAATATATTCGCGTAGTATCATCAGTTGAGTGGGATTCATCAAACTCATATTTGTTTGAAATTTGTCGCGTTAAGTCAGATAAATTATTGGCATAATTATCTAACACTATTTCAATAATTTTTTTATTTTGTTTAAAATAGTTCTTGGTTTCCGATTGGATGGTTTTTATGGTGCTGTTATAAAACCAAAAAGCAGAACTAACTAATAAAGTAACAAAAAGTGTAAAAAAAACAAAACTGATAATTGTAGAGAGATGAAATTTTTGAAACTTTCTTGTTTCCATTAATTACCTTATCTGATTCTATTATTGAAATTATTTTGTAACTATTTTGATATATTTTAGCCAAATTTAGTTTTTTATTCACTAAATATTTTCAATTAATTACTGTTTTTGCATTTATTTTTACATTTTACATCTTTTATTCAATATTTTATGGATTTATTTCATATTTTAATTTATAATTAAATCTGAAGAGAAGTTATGACAATATGAAATTATATCTTAAGTAGGGAAAATATGAAAAAATACAGCAATGAAGAAATACTACTGGAGTTTAAAACCTTTAGTAACAATATACACAGTCTCATTATTTCAAGTGTAAATAAAGATAATACACCGCTTACAAGTTACTCACCTTTTGTAGAGGATGAGGATTCTTATTACATTTGTATCAGTTCAAAACTACCACATTTCGAGAACTTAATGCGTACAAAACAAGCACATTTATTTTTAATTGAAGATGAAAAAAGCGCCTCTCATATTTATGCAAGAAAAAGACTCTACTTTGATGCCGCTTGCGAATTGGTTATTGAGGAAGAGCCCATATTTGATCTTTTTGATAAAAGGTATGGGGAGAGTTTGTCATTTCTAAAAAATATGCAAGACTTTAAAATTTTAAAGTTAAGCGCAAAACAAAAAAGTTTGGTTTTAGGTTTTGGAGCAGCCTATATTTTAAATGAAGATGGTACCTTAGGGCAAAAAAACATCAATCACGAAAGTTAAATAAATGTATAATCCAATATCATGTGAATTTTACGATCAATTAGAAGTAGCCATTCAAAGAAAAATTCCTTCAACTGTTGTATACATACAAGAAGAAGAAAAAATTGTAGTAAAAGGTGTTGTGAAAACTCTATTACTCGAAGATGGAATAGAATATATGCTTATAAATAAGTCTGTAAAAATAAGGCTGGATTGGGTATTTTCTTTCAATGGGAAAAAGTATAAAGAAGAATAATTCTTCTTTATACTTAAATGTTTTAAGGAACAGCCAGTACTGCACAATTACATAAATCATCACTTTCGTATACCGTCATATCTCCAGCTTTTAACCCTGGAGTTGGAAAAAGTCGGACAGTTAAAGGTTTTTGTAACCTGTAAGCCATAGTTCCAGTATCTCTCATAAGTGCAGAAATTTTTTCTTGTGGCGTATCTCCTGGAATGGGAACAGTATCTAATCCAATACCACATACAGAACTATAAGTTAACAGTGACCTAATATCATATTGGCCTTTTTGAGTTCCTGCGGCTAAACCTTCATCTTCAATTACTGCCAACATCAAACCTGAAAACCCTACTAAAGGAACCCTCTTGATGGCTTTAAATACTCTGGTTAATAGTGCAGACGCCTCTACACTTCCAGAAGCTCCAAAATAAGGAACACCCAATAATTCATAAACTTCAACCATAGAAGAGCAGTTTTTCGAAGGCGCTGCGGAACTGTCAATTCCTGCAAATTTAAAATCATCATTTTTATATGAGTCCAAAATTATTTTAATCTCATCCACATGGTACTGTAAAGCATCACTCATTTGTTCATAGTATTTTCTGAACAATTCTCTGTGATTTTCTATTTTGTTGTTTTTGTTAAACTCTTTTAATACATGTACCAATAAGTCTGGCGTTTCAAGGCCAACTACAAATACATTTCCCAAACTGCTGTCATGGAAGGATGCAGGAAAATAAGGGATTAATGCTTTACAATTAAAGTTTACTGTAAAGTTAAAATTGCCCTCACCTCTTGGTGTAATTTGACTTATTTTTTGTACTGCACTACTACAATGTTTGATCAATTCATCATCCAAAATATTAAACTCATCAATTTCAACATTCACACATGCATTACACAAATCTCCATATGCAGCAATAAGTTCGGGTAAAAGTTTAATTTCATGAACTGTTTTTGCTTCACCAATGGCAAAACGAATACGTAAATTTTCTCCCACAAAAGAGTTTAATAAATCACTGATTATTTTTAAATCATCTTTAGCACTTTGAAGTGTTGTTGTATCTATATACTCTCCAAAGGCATTGGTAACTATTCGAATAGACTGTACTTCATAATCTTTTTTAATAAATTCATTGGTTAATTCATTACAGAAAGTACATGCTTTAGATAGCTCTTCTTCCCAAGTATTTTTATCAGCCTTTAAAGTTAAAAAAGTGGTAATTGTACGTACCTTACATAAACTGTTGTTGGTATAATTCATTTGAGTCCTTTTAAGCTAATTTTTCTTCATTTTACAGGGTTTTATGTTTTATTGCCTCGTAGGCAACTAAGATTTTTTTTCTTTCAACTCCCCACCGATATCCACTCATTGCACCTGATTTTGCCAAAACTCTATGGCAAGGTACCAAGTACCCTATGTGATTTGAACCAATTGCATTGGCAACTGCACGCACTGCTTTTGGTTTGTTTATGCTTTTTGCAATATCTGCATAAGTAGTAATTGAGCCATCAGGAATATTAAGTAAGGCTTTCCAGATATTGATTTGGAAGTTTGTACCTTTTACATATAAGTCAAACTTTTTTTTATTTACGAAGATATTATTTAAAAAATCTTCTGCTTTTTTATCGTCTCGCTCTAAATCAGCCTTGGCCCAAATTTCCTTAAAGCGCTTAAAGGAGGCTTCTTCATTATTATCAATAAAGCCCAAATAACTCACACCTCTTTTTGTAAAAGCGATTAAAGCTTTCCCAAAAGGAGTATATCCATATCCATAAGTAATTTTAACGTTTTGCCCAAATTCTTTATACTCTTTAGGGGTCACTCCAATAATGTTCACAAATAAATCATGCAATCTACTTGAACTTGATAATCCCATATCCAAAGAACTGTCTAAGATACTTTTTGATTCTTTTAAATGTTCTTTGGCATAATTTAAAGTAATGGATTGTAAAAATTGCATGGGTGTTACACCCACATACTCTTTAAAAACTCGCATAAAGTGGAATTTACTCATGCCAATATATTCTGCAATTGTGTCAATTGAGGGTTGTTCTTTAAAGTTATCATCTATATATTTGATAACTTTTTCTATTTTTTTGTAATTTTCATTTTCGTGTAATAATTTATCTGACATAAAATATCCTCAAATAGTAACAAGTAAGAAGTTATACTTCTTACATATTTAATGGGTTCATAAATATAAACTCAAAAATCTCTCACATATAAAATTATAAACTATAAAGGTGGAACAATAGTATCAAAGAAAATTATTCATTTTTAAAAGGATGTTTTCACATCCTTTTTAATACGTTGAGTTGTTATAAATAACAAAGTTAGAAGC
>Ga0209707_1002333_pt1 | contig 10012 bp, 8 predicted proteins | sample EN4Hudsemesocosm_FD_184630 | JGI IMG/M metagenome (GOLD analysis project Ga0209707, IMG submission 184630) | Methane-oxidizing microbial communities from mesocosms in the Hudson Canyon - EN4B Hudson Canyon (SPAdes) (version 2) | ecosystem: Environmental > Aquatic > Marine > Cold seeps | place... | reverse complement strand
AAGTCTCCCATGCTTACACTCCAGATTGTACATGGAGAAATAGAGAGGACTTTATCAAAGGTCGTTCGCAAATTCAAGATTTTTTGAAAGACAAGTGGACAAAAGAGCTAAAGTATAAGCTCAAAAAGGAGCTGTGGTCATATACCAATAATAAAATAGCTGTTAAGTTTTTTTATGAATGGCATGACAATACTAATCAGTGGTACAGGTCATATGGTAATGAGTTATGGGAATTTGATGAAGAGGGATACATGAAAAACAGAGAAGCCTCCATCAACGATATAAAAATTGAAGAATCAGAAAAACAATTATAAAATTAAAGGATAAAAAATGACAAACGCAATAAATTGGAAACACGCAATATTAGCAGGAGTTTTGGGTACATTAGCATTTGATATAGTAGGGTTATTATTTACAGGAAACTGGTGGGATATCCCTGCCCTATTAGGAGCAAAAACAGGATTGGGATTTGCTTACGGATTAGGAGGGCATTTTTCAAATGGAGTTTTATTGGCGGTATTGTATGCAGGTATCACCTCATCACTGTGGGGACCAAACTGGTTTAGAGCACTGTTATTTGTAACAGGTCAAACTGTTGCTCTAGTATGGTTATTTATGCTTCCATTACTTGGTGCTGGAGTTGCTGGACTTGATGCCAGTCCAATGATGCCAGTGATTACTATGGTTCGACACTGGGCTTATGCAATACCATTGATTTTAATTCTTCACCAAAATAATCTATTTGGTAATGGAAATATTAAAGCAGAAACTTCGGTGTAAATCTATTTAAATAACTGTCTACATCTTGACAGTTATTTAATCAAGACAGCACTTTTGATAATCTTTTTATTAATGTCAATATCTAATAAATCACGGGTTGTTTTATTTAACACGAGAATTGGTTTTTTTTGTATTTGTACGGGTATACGATTTAAAGGTGTTCCTCTTTGATGTTTATCTAAAATATTTGCTGCCATCTCTCCCAGTTTTACATAATCTGTTACAGTACCTATTAATGCACCCTTTTCAACATACTCCTTAATTGCTCCAATACTTTTAATTTTGGCATCTCTTAACGTTTGACCTATTAACTTTGCATTTGATACAATAAAACTATCAGCAGGCAAATATACAGCATCTACATCTATAGTCCCATTACTTAGTTTTTTCAAATTTTCATTGAGCATATCTTTTATGGGTGAACGTAAAGAAACTACTTCGAAGTTATATTTTTGACCCAAATGAATTAGTTTTGATCGAATAATCATGGAGTTTTGTTCCCTAGGATTAAAGAATAAGGCAAGTCGTGTAAATTTAAAAACACTCAGTGCTGTTTGTATTTGCAACTCTAAGGGTACTTGATTGCTAACTCCTGAAATATTACCACCACTATTACCCATAGAGTCAACAACATTTGCCATAACAGGCGCGGATACAATATTAAAGATTTGGGGAACTTTATTATCAATAAGTCGTTTGCACATTTGAGAAGCAGTTGTACCAAAGGTATAAACATAGTCATACTCTTTAAAATTCACCATTCTTAAAACATCTGGAAATTTATATCGTTGGTTCTGTGCATTATAAACCGTATACTTAATTTTATAACCCAGATTTTTTAATTTCTTCATGAATGAAACTTCTGATTTGGTTTCACCTCTCCATAAAACCAATGCTATTTTTAATTCTTTATTGTTTTCAACAAGTTTTTTTTCTACACTTGATACTGCATGAATATTACAAGCAAATACAGTAATAAAAAGGATAAATAGTAGATTTCTATAGTAATGCATTCTTTTCCTATCAATTGTTTTAGAATCAATAAAATATTCTCTACTTAAAATCTTACTCTTATATTATGTAAAAGATATGTGAGTATATTTAAGTAAGATTGAAGTGTGTAATTGGATATAAACTTCAAATTAAGTTTATTATCAAGCAATAAAAGTATAGAACTGTTACCTCCTGTATCATAAGAAACCAGAATAAGAAAACTTAGTTTACGAAGCTTGAAAAAGACAAACATTATACTATGATGTCAAATTAATTATTAACGAACTAAAATCCAATGACAAAAAGTAAATATGAATCTTAAATTTAACAAAACACCCTATACAAACCACATGTTATTATCTTCTTATCTAAAGAGTAATTGTGTTTATTAATACAAATAAGCTGGATTACCAAAAAATTTGGTTACTCACTTGGCCCGTAATGTTATCAAATATATCTCAACCATTGTTGGGGCTTGCAGATATTGTAGTAATTGGGCATTTGCCAGATAGCAAATACTTGGCAGCAGTTGCGATAGGTACTACATTATTTACTTTTATATATTGGGCATTTGGTTTTCTACGTATGGGTACGACAGGAATGATTGCACAATTAGTTGGTGCAAAAGATGGCTCTTCAAACAGAACGGTACTGGCCCAGTCTTTAATTCTGGGTTTAGCTATTGCTCTATTTCTTATACTGTTTCAACAAGCAATAATTCATTACGGAATAGCACTTCTAGCTCCTCCAAAAGAAGTGTTGGAGTATGCAATATCCTATTCCAACTATCGTATTTTTGGTGCACCCGCTGTTTTATGTACCTATGTACTTGTTGGATGGTTTGTTGGTAATCAAACCACAAAAGTATTATTAATATTATTAATAAGTACAAACTTATTAAATATTGTTCTTGATGTAATTGCCGTTAATGTTTTGGGTTTAAAAGTGAATGGATTGGCCATGGCCACAGTAATTTCAGAATACTTTGGATTATTACTGGCACTTTGGTTTTGTCGTAAAATGCTACTTAAGATACCAGGAGTTATTGCAATTGAAAAATTAAAGCGCTTATCTTATTATCTTCCTATTCTAAAAGTAAATCGATATATCTTTGTTCGTACTATTTTATTGTTAATTGCAATGTCCTTTTTTACAGCACAAGGGGCAAAGTTAGGTACGGATATACTTGCAGCCAATGTAGTTTTGATGAGTTTTGTCACCCTAATAGCACATGCTTTAGATGGTTATGCCCATTCAATTGAAGCACTAGCAGGTAAAGCTGTAGGAGAAAAAGATTTAAGTAAATTTCATCAATTTGTTTCAGCTGCTGCTGTATTTTCAATATTTACCGCTTTATTATTTAGTCTGTTTTTTCTCCTAGCTGGGGAGTGGATTATTACAGTGTTAACCTCTATAAAAACTGTTCAACTGCTTGCAAATGAGTATTTGCCGTGGCTGGTAATTCTACCACTACTTGCAGTATCTAGTTTTTTGATTGATGGAATTTTTGTGGGCACTACTCAAGCTCGATTAATGCAAAATACTATGATTATCTCAGTAGTGTTCGTATATTTTCCTATATGGTGGTTAAGTAGTGACTATGATAATCACGGGTTATGGTTCAGTTTGATGTGCATGTATTTAGCACGTGGGATTACGGGTGCTTGGGCATATTATCATTTATCCAAAAATAAACTTTGGATAAATCCGTTACGTGCATAATATATTTTAGTATTGTATTTTTGCTAAAAGTATTCTCAATATTTTCTATTGTGCAGACGTAAAATAAAATATTCGTTAATAGTCATAAGAAATTTTCATCTGTTTTGAGTATGTTAAGGCATCTTCATTGTGTATAGGGAAATAATTATCTTCTCTATTATACTCATCACTCAATAAAGCTCTGGTACTCAGCTCAACTCTTACAGCATCAAGTGTGCCTCTGCTGGCTTGTGTTTTTTGAGTTCTTATTTGAAAGTTTTGATTTATAGAAGTATCATTTACTCTATTATTTGTAATTTGCATTTATATCCAGTATTAAAGTATTCTTTCAAAAGCAATAATAACCAAATCTATATTAAACTTATCTATAGATTCTCGACCTATCTTTTATTGGTACTTTCAAATATTTTATCAGCAGATGCAGCCACAAAACCACTGTATATCTTGCCGTTTTTTTCTTTATATCGTAGAGCAAATTCATAAAAACAACTGGGTATTTCAGCCTGAGTATCTTCAAAACCTATATTAAAGTTATCAGCTAAAGTTGAAGACTGTTCTAAGAGTACTTCTGGGGTCCCTTTTATCTCGCCTCCTGCAGTATTTAACATAAAGCCAGACTTTTTCAACTTTTCATTTACTTCTTCTATGGTATCAAAATATTTTAGATGATTAATACTCACCGTAAAATGGTTTGCCCTATAACCCCAAGCAGCTGTCCAAGCAGCATATTCACTCTCTTTGAGTAAGTGGGCGTAAGTACTTAAAGCTAAAGACCAATGTCTTCCTGAGTAAATAAAATTATTTGAGCATACATCTTTCTCATCAACTTGTTCTACGAGATTTTTAATTATTGCTTGCGTCTCAGTAGATAACTCTTCAACCAAAAGTTCGGAAATAAATACTTTAGGTTTATCACTGTCTTCATGCTCAAAATGTTTGGCAAAAAGGTGTTTTGATTTAAAATGATACTCTCCACACTCTTTGTATCCCACGCGTATAAAATGAGCAGCAAGTTTGTCTAAACTCACTTTTTCAAGATTAAAAGTACGCAAGGCAATATGATCATTGATAATATCGTTTTGTTCTAAGGAACCAAGAAGTTTGTGAATTTTTAACGCAGTGGGAGTTACATCTAAATAGTTTTTCCAAATATTTTCAAATAATTCATCTACGTTTTTATGCATAGGATCTCCTTGAAGTTATTGCACTAAAGAAAATAAAATTAATTTATCCCTTATTCTAGCATAATTGAAGATTCTAGACAAAAACAGTTAAATTTTTAGAGATTTAATCTTCTCACAAAATTACCTGCAACAATAGTACCTCTTTCTTTAAACTTAACAGCAATATCTTCAATAAATAACTTTTCAACACACTCATAAAACAGAATAATCCATGTTTCAAATGCCTCTTTATCCAAACCATTCATTTGAGCATGGGGAGGAAATGGAGCACCATTATATGTCTTTGAGCCTAAAATCATTGTAGACCAAAACTCCGTCAATAACTGCATATGAGCTTTCCATTTTTTATTGTTTAAATCATCTCCCAATTTTTCAACAAAAAAAGGTGCCAATTTTTCATTTTTTAATACTCTTGTATAAAACAGAACTACTAAGCTGTTTATATTATTATCATTTACTCTGTTATGTTTCATATGTTTTCCAATTCATTTTCCTAACTATATCAAAAGAGGACAAAAAATGTCTTGATTAAAATCAATTCATTTTTCCTATTCTCTTTAATAATTATATTCTTATGTATATTTAGAAAAAGTTGAAATAGATGAAACACAATTTTGCCACAAAAAAACAGTACACTAAATCACTATAATACGCATACGGTAAGGTTTGAAATGTTTAAAACTAAATTGCCTAAATTAAAACAAACGGTAGGATTTAATCTTTTAAAAAGAGTGTTTTCTCTGTATGTAATAATTGCAGTTATGATTACATTTGCACACATGTACAGTGAGTATAACAATCAGAAAAACAATATTATTAATGAGATGAAAAACGCTGAGAAAGCCTATCGAAAACAACTCACCTCTGTGTTGTGGGAACTAAACTATGAACTTCTTGATGAAATCATTGATGGAATATTAACTTCAGATTCCATAGTGGGGGTTTCTTTAAAGATTAAAAATGACAACAGTGTAGGTAACTTTGGGATAGTTGATATGTCAAAAAAAGTCCGCCTAAGCAGGCAGCTAAATAGAAGAGCCATAACTTACCAAAAAAACTTGTATTCCTATACCTTTGAGTTATTTGACATAAGGAATAATAATTACTCTACAGGGGTTAATTTTGGAACTATTACTCTATACTCCAATGAATCTACGGTGTACAATAAAGTCAAGCATAACTTCTTATTAATTATAATAAATTCAATTATAAAAACCTTGGCCCTATGGATTATATTTTTATATATATCAAAAAAATATCTCACCCAACCTTTTTTTGAAATAATTAAAACAACAGATAGCATTGACTTTAACCATCTCAAAGACATCAAATTTGAACACAGTGTTGACAATAATAATGAGTTTGATATCTTAAAAGAAACCTTTGAAAAAATGATAAAACGACTCAAGGTTTCATATGAACATGTTAAAAATGCCAATGCAAGAAATCATGAATTAAATAAAAATTTAGAACAAAAAGTTCAAAACAGAACCCTTGACTTAGAAGAGTCAAATGATGAGTTAGAACAAACTATTACCAACTTAAAAAACATGCAAGAAAAGTTGATAGAATCGGAGAAAATGGCAAGTTTAGGAGGTCTGGTAGCGGGTGTTGCTCATGAGATCAATACTCCCGTAGGAGTGGGACTTGCAGGAATTACACATTTTTTGGAATTAACTAAAAATGTAAAAAATGATTATGAAAATAATTCATTGAGTGAAGATAGATTTGAAAAATATTTAGACAGTAGCAGTAAAATTGCAGATTTAATTCACAGCAATCTAGAACGAACTGCACAGCTTGTACAAAGTTTCAAACAAGTGGCGGTGGATCAAACCAATGAAATCAAAAGAGATTTTGAATTAAACCAATATTTGGAAGACATTGTTCTCAGTTTAAGTAATGTCATTAAAATAAAAAAAATTACCATCAAAATTGATGCAGATGAAAAAATCACGATAAGTTCTTATCCTGGTTTCTTTTCACAAATAATCACTAACCTTATAATGAATTCAGTCAAACATGCATTTCAGGACAAAGAGAATGGACATATCAATATTTCCATACACAAAAAAGACGATAAACTGGATCTTTTATATGAAGACAATGGTAAAGGAATCAGTAAAGAAAATTTAGGCCAAATATTTGACCCATTTTTTACCACAAATAGAGAAGATGGTGGCACGGGGCTTGGTTTAAATATCATTTACAATATCATTACCAATCAACTAAAGGGTTCCATTACTTGTACAAGTAAAATAAATAGAGGAACGATGTTTACCATTTCCTTACCTTTGAAATAAAAACATCAATTACATATTTAGTCATAAAGCAAAAGAGGCACTTCTTTTGCTTTATAATTTAATACTTTTTACAAGTAGGTTATTTTCCGTTAAATTCTTTGGTATTAACATCTTCAACTATAGCATCAGCAAGTCTTGCTGTTTGTTGAGCAATATCATTACTTTTGCTGGCTATTTTTACATTTTCTTGTGTTTGTTGGTCTAAACTGTTTATGGCATCATTGATTTGCTCAATACCCAATAACTGCTCTTTTGAAGCTCCCGAAACATGTTTGATTAATTCATCCGATTTTGTGATACTTTTATTTAAGCCTACATAACCATCAATCATTGAATTGGCAATATTTTTTCCTTCATTGGCTTTTGTATTTGCTCGCTCAACTAAGGTTTTAATTTCACTGGCAGCTTCTGCACTTCTAGAAGCCAGGTTTCTCACTTCTTGTGCCACTACTGAAAATCCTTTTCCAGCTTCCCCTGCAGTTGCTGCTTCAACAGCTGCATTAAGAGAAAGGATATTTGTTTGAAAGGCTATTTGATCAATAATTGAAATGGCTTCATTAATCTCACTAATCTCAGCGTTTATTTCATCCATGGCTTTATTTGTCTTATTTGCAAGAATTTCTCCCTCTTTTGCAGAAGCAGTTACTTCTGATGCAAATGTAGAGATTTGCTGAATATTACTGGTATTGTTTCTGATGTTTCCTGTTATCTCTTCAACTGAGGCTGCGGTTTCTTCAAGTGAAGCTGCCGTTATTGTAGAGTTTCTGTTTAAATCATCTACATTTTTTAACAGTGTTTTTGAACTTTCTACTAATACTTCACCATTATCTTGATTGTTTAATAACATTTCATTGATAATATCAGCCAAGGCATTTAAACCCACAGCTGTTTTACCTTTTGAGTTTTCTATTCTGTGTCTAAAATCCAAACTTTGATAATTTTCCAACGATGACTTAATAGAGTTAATATCCTCACAAACTTCATTAGCAATAACTTCTATCATGTCATTAATAATAGTTTTTAAATCTTCCAAGCTTTTATTGTTGGTACTTAATTTTATTTTTTGATTTAAATTACCATTTTTAATCTCTTCAACCACACTTTTAACCTCATCAATTAAAGATATATCTTCTTCTATTAATAATTTAGACTTCTCAATATTTTCATCAACTATCTTTGACATCATCCCTATTTCATCTTTTGAATCTATTGCAATTAATTGAGCTTCATTAGTCTCCTTATTTAAATATTTAAAGAAGTTGATTAACCCTGCTTGAAAGGTATCAATAAGTGATGAAATATTTCGGGGAATGAATATTGACATTAATATAACCAAAACCAAAATAATAGAGGATATTGTCATAACAACATTTTGAACATTTGAATTTAGCTGTGCTACCATGGGACCAATAGTATCTTGTTCCTTTTTTATGGACTGTTTCACTTGTTCTGAACGTTTAGCCACATCCAAACCAATGACATTTAGCCCTTCATTCACTACCGTGTTTCTTTCATCGATAATTTTAATTATCTCATTAACACCTTCTTGGTATTTATCAATGAGTGTAATTGCTTTATCAATTTCTTTTGCATAGGCAGTTTTGTGGTATTGTTCAATTTTTCCTTTAAGTGTTAAAAATTCATCATGAATTCTTTTGGAATACTTAGTCTCATTGGAAGCCAAATATTTGCTGGTATAAAGTCTTGCAAGAAGTAAACTTCTGATATTTTGTGCAATGGACAGAGAGATTTCAAGTTCATAATTAACTTCAGCATCATCCATTACTTTCGTTAAATTTTGCTCTATGAGTTCCCCATTTACATTTATATTTTTATTTACAATCAAATCGATTTTTTTCATTAGTTCAGTTACTTGATAAAACTTCTCCTTATATTTAATAAGGTCTTTAGAGATGGTATTAAACAATTTTTTACTTGATTCTTGTTTGATTTCGAGTTTTGCCTTACCCACAAAAGAAGCGGTACTTTCGTAATAATGATTAAATTCTTCAATATGTTTGTCATCAGGAGCCCCGAGATAATCCTTCACAGACATTCTAATCATAAACATATTCTCTTGTACTTTTTCAGCTAAAGAACTGTCCTTGGTCATAGATCTATAGTTTGTGAAACCATTGGATATATCTTTGATACTGGAAACACTTAATATACTAAGCACTAAAATTAGTACAGCTATGGAGACAAAACTGGCAATAAGTTTTGTTTTGATTGTAAAGTTATTCATTATTCGCCCTTTTGAATGAATTCTTGTCACATTTTCATATATCAATAATATATTATTGATATATCAGATAATTCTAGTACAAGAATTATTAATATTACATTAAGTAATGAGGTCAATTGATAATTTATTGTAACAAATTAATTATATACACCTTCGTACAATATTGCCCATTGACAGATATACAGCATGATGATATAATGTCATGATGTATTAAGGCTAATAAATGAAAACGATTAATTATGTTATTAACAATGAAAGAATCAGTACTATTATTCCTTTTAGTGATTTTACCAATGAACACAATGTATTAGTACAGGTATTTTGTGGACAAAGTAAAGATGTATTCCAAGATGTTATTAATACCATTTGTGATGAGCTTCCATCTGCCATTTGTATAGGAGCCACTTCCGATGGTGAAATTGATGAGTCGATGATTCACGTAAAAAAAACTGTTGTGAGTATTTCAACTTTTAACAACACCACAATTGAGGGTTCTTATAAAACTTCAGATTCCAGTTATCAAAATGGACTTGACTTGAGTAACGACATCATTAGCAATAACAGCAGATTATTTTTATTTTTTGCCAGTCTAAACCAAACCAATGGAGATGACTTTTTAAAAGGTGTTGAAAAAGTTGATAATTCTATTATTGTTGGTGGTGGACTTGCCAGTACCCATACTGACTTCAGAGATTCTTTTGTTTCCTATGGCAATAAACTTTTCAATAAAGGTGTTGTGGGAGTATCTTTAAACTCAGATATTCTTAATGTTACAAATGAATTTA
>Ga0209707_1002331_pt1 | contig 10015 bp, 10 predicted proteins | sample EN4Hudsemesocosm_FD_184630 | JGI IMG/M metagenome (GOLD analysis project Ga0209707, IMG submission 184630) | Methane-oxidizing microbial communities from mesocosms in the Hudson Canyon - EN4B Hudson Canyon (SPAdes) (version 2) | ecosystem: Environmental > Aquatic > Marine > Cold seeps | place... | reverse complement strand
ATCGTCATAATAATACCTTCTGTTATGGCCCAACCCATGAAGAAGTAATCACGGATATCGTTCGCCAAGAAATTCGTAGTTATAAACAACTGCCGATTACCTTCTATCAAATCCAAACAAAATTCCGTGATGAAATTCGCCCCCGTTTTGGTGTAATGCGGTCTCGTGAATTTATTATGAAAGATGCTTATTCATTCCACATGGATCAACAATCTTTACAACAAACATACGATGATATGTATGCTGCATATAGCCGTATTTTTACACGTATGGGCCTCAACTTCCGCCCAGTATTAGCGGATACAGGTAGTATTGGTGGTGAGGCATCACATGAGTTCCATGTTCTTGCAAGTTCTGGTGAAGATGCAATTGCCTTTAGTGATTCTAGTGACTATGCGGCTAATGTAGAGCTGGCAGAAGCGATTACACCAGTAGGTGAACGTCCTCAAGCAACAGAAACAATGACATCTGTTGATACACCTAATCAACACACAATTGAGCAAGTTAGTGAATTTCTGAATGTTTCAGCTCAAAAATGTGTAAAAACATTGCTGGTTGAAGGTAGTGAAGAAGGTTCTGTTGTTGCATTGGTTCTGCGTGGCGATCATGAATTAAATGAAATTAAAGCAGAGAAAGTATCAGGTGTTGCTAATCCACTTACCTTTGTAACACCAGAACAAGTACTGGCTGCATGTGGTGCAAACATCGGCTCTATCGGACCAGTTGGCTTAACTATTCCCGTCATCGTTGATCGTGCTGCAGCACATCTAGCCGATTTTGTATGTGGTGCTAACGAAGATGATAAACACCTAACTGGTGTTAATTGGGTTCGTGACTTAGCAGAAGCTGAAACAGCGGATCTACGTAATGTTGTTGCGGGCGACGCTAGCCCTGATGGCCAAGGAACTCTTGATATTGCTCGTGGTATTGAAGTAGGCCATATTTTCCAACTAGGCAACAAATACAGTACAGCACTTAATGCCAATGTATTGGCCGATACAGGCAAGTCACAAATTCTAACAATGGGCTGTTATGGTATTGGTGTTACACGTGTTGTTGCCGCTGCTATTGAACAGCACCATGACGACAAAGGCATTATTTGGCCAATGGCACTGGCGCCATTCCAAGTTGTACTTGTTCCAATTAATGCTCATAAATCAATTCGTGTTCGTGAAGCGTCTGAAGAAATTTACAAAGAATTAACTGACGCTGGCTTTGATGTATTGCTTGATGATCGTGGTTTACGTCCAGGTGTTTCTTTTGCTGATATGGAACTAATGGGTATGCCTCATCGCCTAATGTTAGGTGAACGTGGCCTAGACAAAGGCATGATTGAATATAAAAATCGTGCTTCCGGTGATGCTGATGAGTTCAACATTGCAGATATCGTTGCTGAGCTACGTTCACGTATGGCAGAAAAATAATTTAGGATTTACAACAAGCAATGACTGTAATTACGGAACAAGACTTCATTGATAGCATCGCTGATGCCTTGCAGTTTATTGCCTGTTATCACCCAAAAGATTTTATTCAAGCGATGGCAAGCGCTTATGACAAAGAGCAATCGCTAGCGGCAAAGGATGCCATCGCCCAAATTTTAGTTAACTCACGCATGTGTGCTGAAGATAAACGACCTATTTGCCAAGATACTGGTATTGTTAATGTGTTTATAAAAGTGGGCATGAATGTGCGATGGAAAACAAGCCAAAGTCTTGATGATATGGTTAATGAAGGTGTTCGCCGTGCTTATAATCATCCAGAGAATGTATTGCGAGCCTCGGTTGTCAGCGATCCTCTAGGTAGTCGTAGCAATACAAAAGATAATACGCCTGCTGTTATTCACACTGATATTGTTCTAGGTGACAAAGTAGACATTCATATTGCTGCCAAAGGCGGTGGTTCTGAAAATAAAGCAAAATTTACTATTTTAAATCCTAGTGATAATTTAGTTGATTGGGTATTAGAAACGGTTCCCCAAATGGGCGCTGGTTGGTGTCCTCCAGGCATCATTGGGCTGGGTGTGGGTGGTACTGCTGAAAAAGCCATGTTAATGGCTAAAGAATCCTTAATGGAATCTATTGATATTCAGGACTTAATTGAACGTGGTGCTGAAACTGCGGCAGAAAAACTTCGAATTGAGTTATATGAAAAGATCAATCAGCTTGGTATTGGTGCTCAAGGTTTAGGTGGCCTTACTACAGTACTTGATGTCAAAATCAGTGATTACCCTACTCATGCAGCTTCATTACCTGTTGCTATGATTCCTAACTGTGCAGCTACGCGTCATACTCACTTTACATTGGATGGTAGTGGCCCAGCGAAGTTTGAGCCGCCTAGCGCATCAGATTGGCCTGAAATCACTTGGCAAGCAGCAGAGAATACCCGACACGTTAATTTAGATACCTTAAGTCAATCAGATATTGAGCAGTGGCAACCTGGAGAAACATTATTATTGTCTGGCCACTTACTAACTGGCCGTGATGCAGCGCATAAAAAAATTGCTGATTTATTTTCCAATGGCGAATCATTACCTGATGGCCTAGATTTCAATAATCGCTTTATCTATTATGTTGGTCCTGTTGATCCTGTTAAAAATGAGGTTGTTGGTCCTGCTGGCCCGACCACAGCAACGCGCATGGATAAATTTACTGAAATGATGCTAGCAAAAACAGGTTTACTTGGCATGATAGGCAAAGCTGAACGAGGCGCATCTACGATTGAATCGATTAAACAACATCATTCAGCCTATCTTATGGCGGTGGGCGGTGCTGCCTACCTTGTTTCAAAAGCAATAAAATCATCACGAATTGTGGCATTTGAAGAAATGGGTATGGAAGCGATTCGCGAGTTTCATGTCGAAAATATGCCCGTTACCGTTGCTGTTGATAGTCGTGGTGGCTCTGTACATGAAACAGGCCCTAAAGAATGGAAGCAAAAGATTGCCGACATACCTATCAACAACAAAAAGGTCTAATCCTTTAGAGGAATTCATATGGCATTGGCAATCTTATTACATATTTTAGCTGCTGTAGTTTGGGTGGGTGGCATGTTCTTCTCTTATATGGCTTTACGCCCCGTTGCGGCCACCCTACTTGAACCACCTGTAAGACTTACCTTATGGTCACAGGTATTTAAACGCTTCTTTCCTTGGGTATGGGCTAGTATTGTTATTTTATTATCCACTGGCTTATGGATGATCTTTAATATCTTTGGCGGTATGGCAGATATCGGAATTTATATTCACCTCATGCTCACATTAGGCCTTGTCATGATCCTATTATTTACCTATGTCTTTTTTGGCCCTTACCAAAAATTATCTCAAGCGGTCTCAAACAGCAATTGGTCACTAGCAGGTCAAGCCCTTAATAAAATTCGTCAGCTTATTGCTATCAATCTGACTTTAGGACTTATTGTCACAAGCATAGCCGCTGCTGGGCGTTGGTTGTAAAGAAGCTTATCATGTTAAAACTTCTCTTCTCATTCATCACTCTACTATCCATACAATCATTGGTTATTGCCGATATTAAGCAAATAAAAAACACCGATGGTTCCGTTGAGTTTTCTAATGCTTCGAGTTCCAAACGCTCGCAAAAACAAACCCTTATTTATAAATATCCTCAATCAGGCGACATTACTGTTTTTACCGATCAGAAACCTACTCATATCTCCAACTATGAAGTAATAAAATTTGATTGTTTTGCCTGCAACCCCCACTCAACAATCGACTGGAATAAGGTTAAACTCAATCTTACATCATTTGTCGATACGATTAATCGAGCAGCACAACGACATAATGTTGACCCTGCATTAGTTCGTGCTGTAATTCACGCTGAATCAGCATTTAACACCAAAGCAACGTCACATGCTGGAGCACAAGGTCTAATGCAACTTATGCCTGCCACAGCCAAAGAGTTAGGCGTTACAAATTCACTCAATGCCAAACAAAATATTAATGGTGGTGCAAAATATATTGCCCAACTGCTACAGATATTTAATGGTGATATTAAACTTGCCACTGCGGCCTATAATGCGGGTCCCAATGCAGTAAAGAAATATCATGGTATTCCCCCATATCAAGAAACTGAAGTGTATGTTGAACGTGTAGGTATCCTTCATCGCCGTTATCAGAGCGCCATTTAATCAAGCATTCTATTAGCCATGAAAAGTATTAAAAAACATCTGCAAGCTAATGAGCAGCTTATTCATTCAACTATGAAAAAAGTTGAATCTCACGTGCAAAGACAAGTAGGCAATTGGATCCACAATACCGTATTGCTAGAAGACTATGAGGTGCCATTTAAATACAAACGCCAAAAGAAGTATCGTTCACTCAAAGGTGCCCGAGTCGATGTAATTTATTATCCAAGTGTCGAACAGGTTGCAGGTATGGACTTTGAAGTGATGAATATTATTAAAATTAACATATCTTAATGGCAATACTTAATCCCTCCGCCCAGTGTCCCTGCACAAGTGGTAAAACCTATAAGGCATGTTGCAAACCCTTGCATGATGGCCTTTTAATTGCTAACAGTGCTGAGCAGCTTATGTGTTCTCGTTATAGTGCATTTGTAGCTAATAATGTTTCTTACCTAATCGCCACACTGCATCCTAATAGGCGCGAAGCAGATGATGAAATAGTACTTAAACAAACAATGGCAAAGACCCAGTGGTTAGGACTTAAAATTATTCAACATAAGCCTAATGGACATACAGCTACAGTCGAGTTTGTAGCCTTCTATCAAGATGGATCTGAGACTGGTCAACTTCATGAAAAATCAAACTTTATTTATGAAAGTGACCAGTGGTTTTATCGTGATGGAGAAATATTAACTGCAATAAAACTGAGTAGAAATGAACTTTGTTTTTGTGGCAGTGGTAAAAAAGTCAAAAAATGTCACACACGCCTAGTGTAACTAACTATTACCATGCTGTGATTGCCACGCCTTTGCTAAACGTTCTGCTTCTTTTATCTCACCTTTAGTCATTTTATCTGCACCAGCTTGTTTATTATGATCAATATCCTTAGCGCCATTTCCTTCAGCAAGCAGCCACCACATAAAAGCCTTTACATAATCTTGTTGTAAATCGTCACCTTGATAATACATATTACCAAGACTAAATTGAGCATCTGCATAGCCTTTTGAAGCTGAAGATTGCAGCCATTTAAAGGATTCAGCTTGATCTTTATCAACACCTTGACCAAGCTTATACATAATCGCAAGGTTATATTCTGCAGCAGCATAACCCTGCTCAGCTGCCTGTTTAAACCACTTTACAGCTTCTTTATAGTCACTTACTACACCTTGTCCATTAAGGTATAAAAAGCCAAGCGTATTTTGGGCGATAACATTTCCTTGTGCTGCTGCTTTTTTACACTTAATGACATAGTCATGTTTAGACATTTGTTCTTTCTGACTCACAGGATTTCCTTGATATTTTTATAGTGCTAATTATCTCATACCTTCAATTTAAATAGAGCTAAACCCCACATCTTTAGCAATTAAAAATAAGCAAAAAAAAGGGTATATCCACCCAGTGGATATACCCTTAATATTTTTAAGAAAATTCTTATGCTAATAAAGCATGAATTTCTTGTAATTCAGCCAAGAGCTCATGAACAAGTTTCTTTTTATTAGTTTCAGTACTTTCTTCAGGTTTCGTTTCATTTTCTAAACGTAAACGAGCCCCGCCAATAGTAAAACCTTGCTCATATAATAGTTCACGAATTTCACGAATTAAAACAACATCATGTCGCTGATAATAACGTCGGTTACCACGACGTTTAACAGGTTCTAATTGTGGAAATTCTTGTTCCCAGTAACGTAGCACATGAGGTTTAACACCACACAACTCACTCACTTCACCAATGGTAAAGTATCGTTTTCCAGGAATAACAGGTAATTCGTTGTTATTACTCGCTTCTAGCATAGCTATCTACTCTGGCTTTTAGTTTTTGTCCGGGACGAAAAGTCACTACTCGACGTGCTGAGATAGGGATCTCTTCGCCAGTTTTAGGATTTCTACCTGGTCTTTCACTTTTGTCACGCAATTCAAAATTGCCAAAACCTGACAATTTAACGTGGGAGCCATTTTCTAATGCACCACGAATTTCTTCAAAAAACATTTCAACCAGCTCTTTGGCTTCACGTTTGTTAAATCCCAACTCGTCATACAGTTGCTCAGTCATATCGGCTTTAGTTAATGCCATGTGTACCTCTATAAAATCTTTTTTTATCTAGTCAGCTTATGAATAAATCTTATGATCTAATCAAGGCACCAACTTCTTGTTCTAGTGTCTGTGCTATTGTCAGCATCAAGGCATCAACTTCATCATCAGTTAATGTTCGTTCGGCATGTTGAAGATTAAATGCGACTGCAATACTCTTCTTACCGACCTCGACACCGTCTCCACTATAGACGTCAAATAATTGAATTTCTTTAAGAATATCAGATTTAACCCCATTCAAGCAATGATCAATTTCCCCTGCCGTTGTATGGCTATCTACAACTAAAGCAAGATCACGTCGATTTGCAGGGAATTTTGACAATGGTTCAAATGAAGGAATCTGTGCATTTAATACCGGCGTTAGCGCTAACTCATACACATAGACTCTTACATTTACATCTAGTGGTTTATTCAATCTAGGGTGTAATGCACCAATCCAACCAATAGCTTGATCACCTTTATAAATTCGTGCAGATTGACCAGGATGTAGCGCAGGATGTTGTTCGGCTACAAAACGGATATTTGTCTCAGCACCTAGATCGAGTAATGCTTCTACATCAGCTTTTACGTCAAAGAAATCTACTGAACGTTGTTTTTCTGACCATTGCTCTGCATAGCGACTGCCACATACCACACCACCAATCTGACGATGTTGCTCAACATTGTCTTGTGTACCGCGGAAGCTACGACCCACTTCAAATAAACGAATTCTATCATGCTGTCTGTTTAAATTATGGACCATTGCTTGAATCAAACCCGGCCATAATGATGTACGCATCACTGATAAATCAGCTGAAATAGGATTTGCTAAAGCAATCGCTTCTTCACCTTCAACAGCGAGGTATTTTTGAATCTCTGGATCAACAAAGCTATACGTAATCGCTTCTTGATAACCACGGTCAACTAACAAAGATTGTAGGCGATGAGTTGCCAATGAATGCTCAGAAATATTAGCGGTTAATACTGTGCCTTGCGGGCGTGTTTCGGGTAATTTGTCATAACCATAGAGACGACCTAATTCTTCAATCAAATCGACTTCAATTGCTAAATCAAAACGGAAACTCGGTACTGTCACTTGCCAGTTATCACCTTCAGCAACAAGGCTTAAACCTAAACGCGTTAATTGATCTTCAACTTGTGCAGTATCAATAGCAATACCCAATACACGTTTAATACGATCAGCTCGTAGCGTAATCACTTTTTCTTTTGGTAAATCTGCTTCAGATACTGTTTCAGTAATGGCACCAGCTTCACCCCCAACAATATCTAATAATAGTGCTGTAGCACGCTCAATAGCGATTCGTGGTAGCTCAGGGTCGACACCACGCTCAAAACGGTGTGATGAATCAGTATGCAAGCCATAAGCACGTGCACGGCCAGCAATAACCAATGGGTTAAAATGCGCAGCTTCAAGGAATAAGTATTTCGTATCATCAGTAACGCTTGATGCTTCCCCACCCATAATTCCAGCTAAAGCTAAAGCTTCTGAATCATCTGCAATAACAAGTGTGTTATCTGTAACACTGACTTCTTGCCCATCCAACAACGTTAACTTTTCATCATCTTTTGCTGTACGAACAGTAATGCCGCCTTGTAACTTATCTAAGTCAAAGGCATGCATTGGTTGACCAAGCTCTAGCATTACATAATTTGTTACGTCAACAACGGGACCTAAGCTACGCACACCACTGCGGCGTAATTTTTCTTGCATCCATAATGGTGTGTCAGCATTGACATTAACGTTTTCGATCACACGACCAACATAACGTGGGCAATCAGCAGGTGCTTCAACTGAAACATTAACTGTTTTAGTTGATTGCTCAGAGATAGCTTCTTGAGGCCATTGCGTAAGGTCGCAACCTGTTAATACACCGACTTCACGAGCAATACCTGCAATACCAAGACAGTCACTACGATTAGGTGTTAAATCAACATCTATTGACACATCATCAAGATCTAAATATTCTCTAAGATCTACACCAATAGGTGCATCATCAGCTAATTCCATCAAACCATTAACATTGTCGAGCAAACCAATTTCACTGGCTCCACACAACATGCCGAATGATTCAACACCACGTAGTTTGGCTTTTTTAATTTTAAAATTACCAGGTAATACAGAACCTACTACTGCCACAGGAATTTTCAGATCTTGGCGTACATTGGCTGCCCCACAAACAATGGATAATAACTCATCGCCCGCTATATCCACTTTACAACAGCGTAGCTTATTGGCATCAGGGTGAGGTTCAACGGATACAACTTGACCTACTACAACACCCTTAAAGTCACCTGCAACAGGTTCAACTGCATCAACTTCTAATCCTGCTTGTGTAAGCATTGCTGAAAGCGTGTCGGAATCAACATCAGGATTAACCCAGTCACGTAACCACTTTTCACTAAATTTCATCGTGTGTTATTCCTAATTAAACTGGCGTAAAAATTTAAGATCATTGTCAAAGAACATACGTAGGTCATTGACACCATAACGTAGCATTGCAAGACGTTCTACACCCATACCAAAGGCAACACCTAGGTATTTTTCACTATCGATATCAACATGTTCAAATACTTTTGGATGAACCATGCCACAGCCTAATACTTCCAACCAGCCCGTATGGCTACATACACGACAACCTTCGCCATTACACATCACACATTCAATATCAGCTTCTGCTGAAGGTTCTGTAAATGGGAAATAAGAAGGTCTGAAACGTACATTGAGATCTTTTTCAAAGAAGGCGCGTAAAAAGTCAGCCAAAATACCTTTTAAATCGGTAAAGCTAACATTCTCATCAACCATTAAACCTTCAACTTGATGGAACATCGGGGTATGAGTGATATCTGAATCACAACGATAAACGCGACCCGGTGCAATAACTCGCAAAGGTGGCTCTTGTTTTTCCATTACACGCACTTGCACAGGTGAAGTATGGGTACGTAATAATGTTTCAGCATTAAAGTAGAACGTATCATGCATGGCACGAGCAGGATGATGTTCAGGAATATTTAAGGCGGTAAAGTTATGCGTGCTGTCTTCAATTTCAGGGCCTTCAGCCACTTGGAAACCAATTGATTGGAAATAGTGCTCAATACGTTGCAAAGTACGTGTAACAGGATGTAAACCTCCTGTTTGTTCACCACGGCCAGGAAGAGAGACATCAATCGTCTCAGCCTTAAGTGCTGCATTCATTGCTTGTTCAGCTAATAATTTTGAACGCACATCAATTAAACCTGCTACTTCTTGCTTAGCGAGGTTCACTGATTTACCGATAACAGGACGTTGTTCAACGCTGACATTACCTAATTGTTTAAGATAAGCCGTGATTTGGCCTTTCTTACCCAAATATTCAACACGAACGGTCTCTAACTCTGCATTTTTTCCCGAATTGGCAATTGCTTGTTTAGCAACAGCAACAATATCGTTCAATGCCTGTAACTGTGATTCCAGTTCAGCCATATTATTCACCACCTGATAGATTTATACACTTATGGTTTCATTCTGCACCATGAAATCATAAAAGTATGTCAGAAATAAAAAAGGGCCGTGATACACGGCCCTTTTCTTTAATCAACGTAATGTTGTCTTACTCTATATTTAGAGTGACAACATTTAGTCAGCTAATGCAGCCTTTGCTTTTTCAGCAATAACCGCAAATGCAGCTGAATCGTTCATTGCTAAATCAGCAAGAACTTTACGATCGATTTCGATTGACGCTTTTTTCAAGCCATCAATCATGCGGCTGTATGACATACCACATTCACGTGCACCAGCATTGATACGTGCAA
>Ga0209707_1002329_pt1 | contig 10018 bp, 16 predicted proteins | sample EN4Hudsemesocosm_FD_184630 | JGI IMG/M metagenome (GOLD analysis project Ga0209707, IMG submission 184630) | Methane-oxidizing microbial communities from mesocosms in the Hudson Canyon - EN4B Hudson Canyon (SPAdes) (version 2) | ecosystem: Environmental > Aquatic > Marine > Cold seeps | place... | reverse complement strand
TTTACTGGTTTATTTATTTAAGAGATTAGGGGTAGAAGGAAATGGAACATACATATAAACATATTGAATTAACAGGAAGCTCAACAGAAAGCTCTGATCAAGCAATTCAAAATGCTATTGCTAAAGCATCTGAGTCAGTTAAAAATATGCACTGGTTTAATGTCATTGAGACACGGGGTTATATTGATGATGGCGGAGTTAAATATTGGCAGGTGACGATTAAAGTGGGTTTCAGAATTGAAGATTAATCTTTAATTTTGAATCCCGGAGGAGCGGCTTTGTTGCGAATGATTTGAAATTTAACACTTCTCTTCTGGGTAGTATCTGAGCTAGATTTAACCGGACAGATTTCGACCCAAGGCAGACGCTTTGGACAAATATTGGATATACTGCAACAGGAAATACTATATTGAAATAAGGGATCTTATATGGATATTCATGAGTCGGAATCAAAGGGTGTAAAAGCCTCGGGATGTTCCAGCGAGAATAAATTCATCATCTTAAAAGGTTCTCATGCTGTTGATGATGTTCAAGTGACACCGTCACTACAACACGAGTAACTAAAAGATCAGAGCTTATCTCAAAAAGCATAATGCTCAAGCAAGGCAGTACCTATGTATTCACTGACGATGTTGAGTTCAATTCACCCTCTGAGGCCGCGAGCATTGTTTGGGGAAGCAATCTGAATGGATGGCTAGTTTTTGGCTTAGATGACATAGCCATCCCTTCTACACACACTCTCTATTTCGAGATTGATAGTAATAAGGCAGTTGAGAGTTATAAAAAAGACCAAGTATTAACTGTTAGCGACCGGAACAGGTCTCTAGTCAGACAAAGAAAAAGATAACTATACGTGCCAAGCGTGTGGACTTCTTAATGCAGAATGAGAATAAAGCTGTCATTGCAGCATGCCATCATCTAAATCCAATTGCTCTTCGAGAGCGAGAAACAACCATTTATGACCTCGCATGTCTATGCCCTACTTGCCACAGAATTGCACACATGCGTGAGCCAATATACACAGTCAAGAAAGTGTCAAGTCTATTATCACGTAATAAAAAAATTCAACCGTTCTCCTACGTCAACGACTGATTTGGGCATGAGATTATCGTCAAATGGTTGAATTCCGCTACCTCTACGGGGCTGTATACATTTTTGAAAATCCCAATGCTCAACGTGTAAAAATTGGCATGACTATTAACCGCGTTAACGATCGGCTCAGAGATGTCAATGACAAGTGGTTAAGCATGAAAATCACCTGCCAGATATGTGGAGGGCGAGGTTTAGCGAGAAAGACGGCCTCATGCCTCAACATGTAGAAAGCGTCAGATATTGTCTAGGTGGAAACGAGTTGCCTCTAGAGAAAGATGTTGTACTTGCACAGTCACACATAGAGTACTTGAAACGAAACCTCGATGAACTTTCAGGTAGCGAAAGAGGCGCAGCCACTAGAAAAATAAAGAACCTTGAAAAGCGAATAGAATTTTATCGGCATTATGTTCAGCCAGTAGGAATGTGGCAATTCAGCACCGCTTTTCACACGGAATGTGCTGAGCAAGTTGAGTTACTATCCCATGAAATTTTAGCAGAGCGTTTAGATAAGCGGGCACCATTGAGACAACCTAAGTTTCAAAGGGATGTTCTGGTTATATTTAGGTTAAAAACAATACGGAACTAATCGCCAAGTACGATCACAGTACAGTGAATAATGTGAGAATCGTTGCCGTAAATAATTTTCTTCAATATGTATTGTCCATAAAATAAAACACAAGCCAATAGCACCATTAAAAAAGACCAGAGCTGACCCACTAGACAGAGCTAGTCCAAAACTGACGAAGAGATTAAAAAGATAAATGGGGTGGCGAATACGTGAATAGATACCCTTTGTCACTAACTCAAAAGGAATGAAAGCATCAAACAAAGGGGAATAATTATTACCTAATTTCACGAAAGACTGCCTTAGACCACAATAACCAACTAAAACTAAAACGGCACCTATTGCCGTAGCAAAATAAGAGCTATAAATCAGTAAAAGAAATGGCCAAGCAAACCAATAGCTAACTATCGTCACTAGCATACTTGACACAAATAACACTTTACTCAATATACGAAAGGAATTAAGTGATGGTGCTTTATCTTTGCCTTTAGCATAGCGTTGATTTGCTCTTTTCTGAGTGTAGCCATAACTCATGCCTAAAAATACAAAACCCACTATTAATGAGGCAGATATAGCGATATAAAATTCTATTGCAATATCCAATATGCCACCACCGAACAAGTTAGGGTTCCCAAAATAAAAGCCAATAGACTCGACATAAGGATCTTACGTTTTACATTGCTGACTAAGACCGGATTTCCAAAAGGGTCGAGGCTACTATGAGCACGAAGAATTTTCCAAATACCATCAGTCCGTTTAAATATAACAGTCCAATTTGAGGTGTACTCAAAATGCTGTCCCTTATTATCAAGCATTGTATTATCAGATCGGCCTTTACATATTGCCATGTCATCAATAAACAAAGATGGTTCAGGGTTTAGTTTTGTCGTAAAATCACCCCTACCGACTATATTTTGTCGCGTAACTTTCCACTCTTTATTAAAGCTTTCAAAATCTTCAAATGATTTATCTGTGAAAGAAACAATTGAGAAATCAGAGTCAATATAAGCACGTAAGTCTTCTAGCGTGTTTTTCTCCACTGCATTTTCAAATATTGTCTGAATTGTACGTAATTGCTCTCTATCATCCTCAAATTGATCAGTCATTTTTTCTCCTATATCGATTATTTATTAAAATAGATCAAGCAATAGCATTCATGGGCTTACTTGCACACGATACGGTAAATATCCCCAAATCATCGCAGGCAGTATTTTCTTTATTAAAGCCTGCTGAAGAAACCAGCTGATCCATTTCTGCTTGAATTCGGCGACGCATCACCCACCTTTTTCCCTGTCGGTTATTTAATAAACGACCAATTAACTCTAGTTGAGGATGCCATGGTTGTCCTGTATATATAAGAAACCCACCCTCTTGAAGCAATGAAAACAAGTTCTCAAGAACCTGATGAACTTGAATGTTATTTCCATATAATTCAAACAATCCTGATACCACAATGATATTGGGCTTAGGTGAAGTTGTTTTTGAAGGACTGAGTGTGAATACATCTTGATTCATAAATGTACTATGTTTCGAACCAAATTCAGATGCTAACGCTTTAGCTTGTACGGTCGAATGGGTATCAATATCATTCAAATGTAACTCAACGGGGTAAGGCTCTTCTTTTTGTATTTCAAATAAATATCGACCAACTCCTGATGCCACATCAAGAATAATAGGGGTGCGCCCCTCATTGTGAATGTTTCTTGTAAGCAACTGCAATGATTTTTTAATATGCACTTTCCGAGTGCGTATACCACGCCATCCAACCGAGTTTAAATACACGCCATCAATCATTTTCCCCAGAATATTAGTACCTGAAGGTTTGTTTTGATAAACATAGTCAAGCATCACACCTGAATCGAATCCTTTTTTTAATCCAATAGAAATACCGTGACTATATTTACCGACTAAGGTGAGTAAATAACGAAACATGCCGTAATAAAACTGCTTAGATTTAGTCCCTTCATTTAATAGTTCTTTATATTCTATTTCAGTATGAAGCCGAGCATTAGGGATCACCGCGGGTAGCTGTTTCGCTTTAAATCCGAAAACACTTTCAATAAATGACTTGCAAGGGTTAATAACTTTATGTTCTTCCATCTCAAAGAAAAGAGCATGACGAAAATCATCAAGTAAGATGTGTTTTTTAACTGTACTAGAGATTTTATTGATGAACTGATTATGTAATTTATTATGTACGATATGATCATTGCCAGCCGTCAATACCAACACTGGCGTTTCAAAATCTTCTAACCGTTTAAAGGCGTTCTTAGAGGCATCAAACAACGTCACTAAAACATTCACCCCAATTTTTTTAGTAATAAGTGGATCTTCATCGTATGCCTTTGCAGCTTCCTTATCTCTAGTGAGCAAATGTGAGCGCACATAACTAGTCACAAATTGTTGCGATGAAAATTTACTCAATATTTTCAGTGCAGCTAGAGCAAATGGAATATAGAGTTTTATAGAAAATGCTGGTGCTGCCAAGATACAGCCTTTTACATTGGCACCGTAATTTAATATCCAACTTAAGGCTATCACCGAACTAACGCTATTCGCTACGAGTAGAATATCGTTAGTTTTGATAGAGAATTGTTGATGAATATGCCCAGAAAAACTGTTTAAGTCTTTTACCCAAGTATTAAAGTCAGGTGCCCAGGCACGCGTTCCCTCTGACAAGCCATGTCCACGTAAATCAAATGCAAAACACCAGTAATCTTCTTCAGCTAAGAGATCTGCGACGGTGGTCATCCGTGCAGAATGCTCATGTCCTCTATGCAGCAATAACAAGGTGTCTTGAGTCTGTCTCCGTGGTTCGCGATATCGGTAAAATATGGTCAAACCATCAAAGGTAGTAAAGCTAGATTGTTGCCATTCTGTCATTAATTATCCTTAATATTTATAAATTCAAAGCATAGTCATTATCAAGCCAAATACTGGCAATATCATCATAAGGCTATCTATGCGATCTAATATCCCGCCATGCCCAGGAATTGATGTTGCAGAATCTTTTATATTCACTGCCCGTTTCAGTTTAGATATATTTAAATCACCGAGGAATCCAGCAAGTGAAAGAATGATACCAATTGCTAACGACCACTCCCATGAGATCACAAAAACATGAGGTAACAATATGGCACAAAATAGACCTGTTGTGACAAGACCTCCCAAGAAACCTTCAAAGGTTTTATTAGGACTCAGTAGCGGTGCTATAGCTGTTTTTCCAAACAAAGCGCCAAAGACATACTGAGCTACATCATTAACTGCCGTGATGAAGAATAAAAACAATAGAATATGCGCGTAATCAGCGTTCGATTTATCGGCCAATACCGCAATCAAAAGTATCGAGGAAATGGCAAGGCAGCAACTCAACCATAATGTAGGAACCAACATTTTAGAGCTCAAAGACAAAAAATAAGCACATAAGGCCATTATCAAAGAGAAAATAAAAATGATTTGAGACTGCTCAGGCTTAATAAAAACACAGTATAAAATAACTGTCATAACGGAGCCTGTATAGGCAGCATGGTAAATCGTCAACTTAATGTTCAATATTTGGAACAGCTCAAATGTTGTCCAAACAATTAAAGCTATGGCCAAGAAAGCGATGGCTTCTAACCCCAAATAAAAAATCAATAGACACAGTCCAAATATTAACCACCAGACTAGAAGCCGCTTACCATTTTTTAATCGTTCAGCCGATACTTCTTGGCATAGCTGATACCTAATAATGAAAGATGCAATCGATAGTGAAGCTAATATTAATATGACGAGTTCAATCATGTTCTGACGCTTCAAATAGAGTTTGAAAACGATTGAAAATCGTTATTAAAGCTAATAAAATTCCACTGAGCGTATAGGCCAATATCCATTCTGAAGAATTTGGAATGACAACAAGAATCACAGCTAAAATACCAAGAAAAACAGCCCGATCACTTTTCCCAAATGGTCCGCTGTGTGAACGAATATTACTTGCTTGATAAACTGCTAAACTCACAAATTCCGTCAGTAAAGATAAAACAATTAGACTCCACCAAAGGGGTGTAGGAATTTTTAGTACAAGCAAAAAAGCACTAAATAAAGCTAGATCTGAAATTACATCACACACTTCATTAAGTACCATTCCAATTGGTGTTGTATTGTTAGTAACATTAGCAACCATACCGTCTAAAGCATTTAATATCATACGCACAAGTAGCAAAAAAGGGAGTGTTAATAGCAAAATATGTGTCCACTCTGACCATGCAAGTAGTGCCGAATACATCAAGCATAAAAGACAAGAAAATAAGGTGATCTGGTTAGGCGTAACGCTCAAAGAAATAAGAATATTTTGTATAGGCAGCAGTAATGTCTGGAAACGAGACTTCAACGAATAGACACTGATTTTTAAAATAATATGCTCCTTATATTCATCTGATAAAGCAGATAAAGTTATTACTTTGTGCCATGTGAAATTAGATTCTCAATTATCATCAAAGTGGACTGTAAAATCAATGAACTAAATTCAACTGTTGATTAGAGAAATACAATGAAATTGAGTATATCGAGAATGAACACTTTTAGCTGTGGATTCAAATGGTCGATGCAACACTACTTTTACTTACGTTAGTACTCCCGCTTTCTCGGGAATGACATAAAAATTTAGAAAGTAAAAATTCTAAGCTGATTTCTCGAATTTATGTACCCAGACTTTATGGTTGTCATTCCATTTCATGCCTTCATGCATGCGTAGGATAAGTCCTTTATACATTTCCATACTTGGGTAGCCTTCGGCTTGAGCATCGGCATCAGTCATGTCGCCGAGAGTTTTCTGTTCAAGTCCTGTCACAGTAAACTCAACACCTTCAAGTACAAATGTTTCATCTGGATAGGCATAAACACCATCACGGCGTTGTTCTGTTTTTCTGCCAGCTAATGTGGCTTCAACTAATTTCGGATGTGTGACCAAACGGTCAATTTCACAGCTTTTTTCTGGATATTCTGTTGTCATTTTATTTCACTAGTTTAGTAAATTTAGAACCTTCCAATGTGAGGTTGAACATCAGCCCTTTATTGCTGAATACAAACCCGACAATTGGATCTTCAATATCAATCGTATTTATATCTTCACCCATACCCCATTCAATAACAGCAACAGAGCCGTCAACACCGGCTTTCCAGCCTTTGCTTGATTGAAAGTGTTTCAGGGCATCATTCGTCATAAAAACGACGACGATAGATTTAGATTGGGCACCTAATTGCAGGCCAATAGAGGCAGCAGCAGTACTGTAGTATGAGTTCGTTTTACCGCCAACTTGTAATGCGCCTTCACCATATTCTCCACCGATACCAAAACCTACTTTGATAACACTAGGAAAGACAAGAACAGCTTTGGCTTGTTTTAGAAATTCACCACCGCCAGGTACTTCAGTACGAAAACGTTTTAATGTTTCTTTAACACCGACATTAATTTCATAAGATGATGCTGCATTAGCTACAGGACTAATAAAGAGGCCAAGACTTGTGAAGAGAGCAAGAGTAAAAGCAATGAACCGATTGCGAATAGACATGATATTTCCTTATTCTAGTTAGTTTAATGACACGGTAGCATGCCGTACACTATGAATAAAGGAAAAAGAGCCAGTGACTGTGCACTGGCTCCATATTTTGAATTATTTAACGCCTTGGCTGACTAAATATTCTTCATAGCTACCACGGAAATCTACAATACCATTTTCTGTGATATCAAAGACACGAGTAGCTAGAGATGATACAAATTCACGATCATGACTGACAAAGAACAATGTACCGTCATAGCGGTTAAGTGCCATATTCAATGATTCGATAGATTCCATATCCATATGGTTAGTGGGTTCATCCATGATTAAGATATTTGGTTTTTGTAATAATAATTTACCAAACATCATTCGACCTTTCTCACCACCAGATAGGACTTTAGCTTTCTTATCAATTGATGGGCCTGAGAACAATAAACGACCTAATGTGCCACGAATAACTTGTTCATCATCTGATGGTTTGCCCCACTGCTGCATCCATTGAAACAAGCTAAGATCATTTTCAAATAGATATTCATGATCTTGTGCGTAGTAACCAATATTGGCATTTTCAGACCATTTTACTTCACCTGATTTTGGTGACATCTCTGTCGCCAATGTTTTAGCAAGCGTTGATTTACCTATACCATTTGGGCCGATAATTGCGATTCGTTCGCCCACTTCAGCCATAAATTTAAAGTCTTTGAACAATAAATCTTCACTGTCGTAACCTTGACTGATATTGTTCACTTCAATCGCATTACGGAATAATTTTTTGTCTTGATCGAAGTTAATGTATGGGTTAACACGGCTTGATGGTTTGATATCATCCAATTGAATTTTATCAATTTGTTTGGCACGCGATGTGGCTTGTTTTGCTTTAGATGCATTAGCTGAGAAACGGCGAACGAAGTCCTGCAATTCAATGATTTGTGCTTTTTTCTTAGCATTATCAGCTATTTGACTAGCACGAGCTTGAGTCGATGCCAGCATGTATTCATCGTAGGTACCAGGGTAAACACGAAGCTCACCAAAGTCCATATCTGCCATATGTGTACAAACACTGTTTAAGAAATGGCGATCATGCGAGATGATGATCATTGTGCCACTACGTTGATTGATAATGTCTTCTAACCAACGGATTGTATTGATGTCCAGATGGTTAGTTGGCTCATCAAGTAACATGATGTCAGGTTCAGCAAACAGTACTTGAGCAAGCAAAATACGCAGTTTCCAACCGGGAGCAATTTCACTCATTGGACCGTAATGTTGTTCAGTAGGGATACCTACACCAAGTAGTAGCTCTCCTGCGCGCGACTCGGCAGTATAACCATCCATCTCAGCATATTCACCTTCAAGATGAGCCACTTTGATGCCATCTTCTTCAGACATTTCAGGTAAGTTATAGATACGGTCACGTTCATGATGAATATCCCATAGCTCTTTATTACCCATAATGACTACGTCAATAACACGCTGATCTTCATAAGCAAACTGATCTTGTTCTAAGACTGCAAATGTTTCATTCACGTCATAGCTAAAATTACCTGCTGTTGGCTCAAGTTTTTTTGAAATGATTTTCATGAATGTGGATTTACCACAGCCATTGGCGCCGATAAGGCCGTAGCGATTGCCCCCACCGAATTTTACGGAGACATTTTCAAATAGAGGCTTAGCGCCAAATTGCATGGTGATATTTGCAGTAGTAAGCAAGATCGTATTCCTGAATAAATGGTATGAGTTTTAGATAACCCACCATTGTACATGAAGTTATTGATTTTTAATAAGATCTATTTTTGCTTTACGCGATAGTTTTTTAATAGCGATTTCACGTTTTGATGCACTACTACGATCAGGGTGAGGTTCTTGATATACCATTTGTTTGGCGGCACTAGTATGAAAGAAGCGTGCACCACCTTGTTTAGTTTTATGCTCAGTGAATCTGCGCTCTAAATCAGTTGTAATACCTGTGTATAGATTGCCATTGTCAGCTTCAATCATATAAACAAACCAGTCACTTTTGGATGAGGCCACGCTTATTTTTTAGAAAAATCTAGGGAGACTGAATTAATACAATAACGCAAACCTGTCGGTGCTGGTCCATCATCAAATACATGACCTAGATGGGCATCACACTGTTTACAACGTACTTCAGTTCGATCCATGCCATGACTATGGTCGACATGATGTGTTGCTACGCCATGTTCTGTTTGAGAAGAAAAGCTTGGCCAGCCACAGCCTGAGTCAAATTTAGAATCAGAGGAAAATAATTCTTGTTGGCAACATATACAGAGATAGACACCACTATCATCATGTTGGGCATATTTGCCAGAAAATGGAGGTTCAGTTCCTGCCTGACGGGTAACACGATATTGTTCATCATCGAGCTGTTCGCGCCATTGCGATTCAGACTTTTCTAATTTAAAGGCCATCAAGTATGTCCTAGTTAGTAATGCCTTGATTATGCCCTGTTCTAAAAATAGCCTCAAGAATTAACTTTTTCTAATTAGCCTTAATTATGGATAAGGGAAATAGTTGACTAATTATTAGCAACCCCGTCATTCCCGTAGGCTTTTTATCGGGAATCTCGCATTTAGAGCATAGCTCCCAGCTAAAAAGCCTACCGGGATGACGAGAAATAAATTAAATTCCCTTATCCCAAACTCAGGCTAATTAAATATTAATTCAAGTTGTTTTAATTCATTAAGCAGTTGATCTCTAGTGGCTACTGACGCTGTTTTTTCCTGATTACCAGTATTTTCTACATATAAAGCCAGATGATCTTGACCTTTTACTTTAATTGGAGCAGCAAAAGTATTAAAAAACA
>Ga0209707_1002326_pt1 | contig 10027 bp, 8 predicted proteins | sample EN4Hudsemesocosm_FD_184630 | JGI IMG/M metagenome (GOLD analysis project Ga0209707, IMG submission 184630) | Methane-oxidizing microbial communities from mesocosms in the Hudson Canyon - EN4B Hudson Canyon (SPAdes) (version 2) | ecosystem: Environmental > Aquatic > Marine > Cold seeps | place... | reverse complement strand
TGTTTGAAAAATATCATTCCGAAACTGAAATGATGCGCTATATGCGCCACTTAGCTAGCAAAGATATTGCTTTAGATCGCAGTATGATTCCGTTAGGCTCATGCACTATGAAGCTTAATGCAGCAACGGAAATGCAAGCCGTTTCTTATACTGAATTTAGCGATATACACCCTTTTGCACCGCTATATCAAACAATGGGTTATCAACAAATGTTTGATGAATTAGAAGATATGTTATGTGATTTAACAGGGTTTGATGCCTTTTCACTACAACCTAACGCGGGCTCCCAAGGTGAATATACAGGTTTATTGGTCATTGCAAAATATCATGCTGTACGCGATGAAGCTCATAGAAAAATTTGTCTAATACCTGCCTCTGCACATGGTACAAACCCTGCCAGTGCGGCGATGGCTGGTTTTGAAGTGGTGGTATTAGCTTGTGATAAAAATGGCAATGTCAGTCTGGAAGATCTAAATAACAAAGTAGACCAATACAGTGATAATTTGGGTGCGTTAATGATTACCTATCCATCAACTCATGGTGTCTATGAAGAAGCATTTCGTGAAATATGCCAGATTATCCATCAGCATGGCGGCCAGGTATATCTTGATGGTGCAAACTTTAACGCCTTGGTTGGCTTAAGTCGCCCAGGGAAAATTGGTGCCGATGTTGCTCATCTGAATTTACACAAAACATTTGCTATTCCACATGGCGGTGGTGGACCCGGTGTTGGCCCTATAGGTGTTGGAAAACATCTGGCGCCTTATCTGCCAGACCATCCTGTTGTTGAAAATGTTAATCCTGAAAAATCAAAACATGGCACCATTGGAACAGTATCTGCTGCCCCATGGGGATCGGCCAATATACTGACGATTTCCTGGGCTTATATTGCCATGATGGGGGCATCCGGTCTTAAACAAGCCACCTTACATGCTATTTTAAATGCTAATTACATTGCCTATCGACTAGCTCCCCACTACCCTATTTTATTTACAGGTAAAAATAATCGTGTCGCTCATGAATGTATTATTGACTGTCGCATGTTTAAAAAGTCTTGTGACATTACTGTAGATGACATTGCTAAACGTCTTATCGATTATGGCTTTCATGCCCCAACCATGTCATTTCCAGTTGCCGACACTTTAATGATTGAACCGACCGAAAGTGAAAACAAGACAGAAATTGACCGTTTTTGTGATGCTTTAATTGCCATTCGTGAAGAAATCAATGACATTGAAACTGGAAAAGTGGATGCTAAAAATAATATGTTGCATAACGCACCACACACTCATCGTTTATTATTAGAACAACATTGGGATCGACCTTATTCAAAACAACAAGCTTTCTTTCCTAAAGATCATCAACATGATAATAAATACTGGCCACCCATTGGTCGTATTGATAATGTTTATGGTGATAGACACTTATCCTGTAGTTGCCCATCACTTTCAGAATATAAAACTAAGCCAGATCAATAATCAATTCTATTTCATAACTATAGACAAACCACAGTGCTGAAAATACTATCAACAGTCTTGAGAAACAAAGTAAAAACAACTTATAAGCTGTGGCTTGTTAATACCCATGGTTTTTAAATATGTTACTGTTCTATTGCGTCAATTGGATAAATATGTTTCCCAACAAAAAAACCTGATAAGCCACCAATGACCAACCATAGCAGAGCATTAGCAATGCTCGTTTGTAAAATAAAGTCATGCCATAACTGAGTTAATGCCACAACCGCTTCAGGGTCAGTATTTACAAAGCCATGAATTTCTGGCTGAGGTGCACCTAATAAATGAGGCACTAGAATTAAAACCACACCTATCGCTTTATTTATAATCGAATGAAAAGCAATGAGCCATAAAGAAAGTGCCGTTAAAATAACAGTCACTAACCACCAGGTTTGGCGCCCTTCAAGATAAGCAGCTTCCATACCTGGAATTTCGGGAGGCAAACCTAAGGCAGGTGCTGCAAATATTGTTAAATATGCAGCACCTCCCCAAAATAGCCCCTTAACTGCATTGACTGAGGTTTTAACCGTCATCGCACTAAGTAAAATTAATGCGTAAGCAAAACATAATAAGAAATTAGTAGCAAAACTCCATGAATGTCTTTCGACTCCATCCTCCGGTGCCCAGGCTAGATCATGCTGACTACCTGTTTCAAGCACTTCATAAACTTCAGAGTTTAAAATTAACGGGGTAATAAATGAAGCCTGATAAGCACTGAAAATTAATCCAGCAATAATAGCTATAACAAAAGCAGACAAAACTAAGTTTCTAAAGTACATAATTGATATTCAATATCTATAAGTTAATATGGCACGAATCTGATGCATATCCGGTTCTGAGTTTTTATCATTAGTAACAGCATACATTAACTCAGTGCTCAGGGTTTCTTTCCAGTTAATATTTAAAAAAACATTCAGCTCTTCTTTATCGTAGTCCTTACGGTTATTAGCACTAAATTTACCAACAGCACTACCCAGGCTTAAATACTCATTTATATTATATTCAAGACTAAGCAATACACTTTCTGTATCAGAACCGCTCACTGCATCAAGCGTTTGGTCTTCTAATGAAGTAAAAAAAGGTCCCCCGCCAACACTTGCTAATGCACCTGTTTTACCAAAATTATGATTATAAGCCGTGGTAAAAGTAAAATCAGTCCATGAGATAGCGGCCATTATACCAAGCGTATGTGCATCAATTTTGTCTAGTTTTGCATGACCTATATCATGGCCCCAGTCATATTGAAAACCCAGACTATAAGATAAAGAGTCAGAAAGCTCTTTGCTATAAATAAGCTCAGCGTAAAAAATGGCAAGATGATCTGGAATCAAATAAAACCAGGCATTGGTATTAATTTGTTGTTGCTGATAATTAATCCAGCTTAACCAGGCACCACGATCTTCACCACCTAATGCTTCCCCAATAGAAACAAATTGAGATGCATTATTGCCATTTTCCCAGCCCGATGCTTCACGAACAAAGCCAGCGCCAAAATACACCGCATCAGAATAATGGTAGTCCACTAAATAGGCTTCATATAGGTTGGAAATCATCCGTAAATCATCCCCATCTAAATGAGGTGAATCAAAATTTTGACGGCCTAAATGTACTTCAAATTTTTCATAAGAAAGCGTTAAAACAGCTTCACCAACTATTAAATAGCTGTCTTTCTGCTGATTGAAAAAATCACCTTGAATAGATTGATCATTATCACTATTTAAACCTGAATCAATAGCTGCAAATAAACCTAAATGCGCTTTGACATAAGTGTTTAATAAGTATCCACAGCCTAGTTCACCAGCAAAAGCAGAAGCTGAGTCGTGATCAGTCTGGATAAAACCAGATCGAACATAACCACTACATCCGTAGTATTCTTCTTCATGCTCTACTGCCTGAAAAGACTCAGTATCTTCTGGAGATTTAAAATTAAAGGGTTTATCCGACACTTCATTACCATGAAGGTGTGCATAAACAGGTGTAACCGCAAAAAGCAGGATTAATATAAAAAAATTTATTTTCACGTCCTCAGCAGCACTTGTGAACATGACAAAAAAACAGCATTGATTTCGACTATAGACAAGCATACTTATCTCATCTATTAGCCCACCACACAATTCCCCTTTTAAGAAACGATCATTAAGGAACCTCTGATCAAGTCCAATTATTTTTAGCTTGCTAAAACAGCCGCTATTTTCCACGAAGATCGGCGCAATAGAACAACTATTACTGCTCACTTCATGAAAAATAGCGACCGTTTTTTCAGCGCTAAATTCTAACCAACTTAATCAGAGGCTCCTTAAGTTAACTACATAACCATAAAGAATCTAAAAATTATAAACATTTAAAACCTCAAATGCAAATGATTATCATTAGTTTCTTGTGATTTAAAACTCCATAATAGTACTTAGTTCACAAATACCTGATCCCCCCTGTTTTTTTATTGACAGCTCTCACACTAACGCATAAGATCAGCTCCAATAGGTGTGGTTACTTTGCACCCACAGGGTTCTCAGCCCCCCCCCATTACTTTCAATAGCTCAGACAAAAGAATATAGGATTATCCAGAATAATAACTTTGGAACATAAAATAATTATCAAACAAGCGGCCTTTCTAAAATAGCTATGAGCTGGAATGACTGAGTATGTTTTAAATAACTCACAATAACAACAAAACTATATTTATGAGAAACAGTTTAACTAATTCATTTATCTCCTTATTAATACTATTAAATTCAACGATTATTTCAGCTGGTGATGAATTCATAGTAGACAAAAATAGCCTAGTGGATAATAAACCTATAAATGATTATGTGAATAGCTGGTGGCAATGGGCGGTTTCAATGTCTTCAAGTCTTAGCCCAGTTAAAGATACCACTGGACAGTTTTGTCATATCAATCAAAAAGGGAAAGTCTGGTTTCTATCGGGAGGGTATGGAACATCTAAAATCAAAAGAAAATGTTCCATACCAAAAGATAAACTTATTTTCTTCCCTGTTATTAATATGCTTCATTATCCTTCAGCACTTTCCAAACCCAGTTGCAAATCGGTTAAACAAAGCGCCTCAATAAACAATCAGTTTTTAATATCCTTTAAGGTAGAAGTAGATGGACAAAAATACCTTAATCCAGCTTTGCATAGATATGGATCAGTTGAATGCTTCGATTTAATAAAATTACAAAAGAGCAATCTCAACGCTTCTCAAATTTTTCCTTCTGCTACAGATGGATATTGGATTATGTTAAACCCTCTTTCCAAAGGAAAACATAGCATTGCATTTCACGCTGAATATCACAATCCGAATAATGCTTATGGAACCATGATTCAAGATATTGAATATGACATCGAAATTTACGAGCCTTAAATCTATATGGAACCTCTGATCAAGTCCAATTATTTTTAGCTTGCTAAAACAGCCGGCATTTTACACGAAGATCGGCGCAATAGAATGACTATTTCTGCTCACTTCGTGAAAAATAGCGACAGTTTTTTCGGCGCTAAATTCTAACCAACTTAATCAGAGGCTCCATATGAAGACAATTATTTATCAATATCAACTAGTAAAAAGTTTAAAAATATTTTGCATCGGCATCGCTTTCATTTTATTTTTTATATCAATAATCCCCTTCTTTAAACAGTCGTATCTGGCATTTGGCATTTTTTTTATTGCTGGAGTCTGTATGGTTATAGCTTCAACATACAAAAAATTATTGGACTATGATTCAACAAGAAAAGTGCTACTTCTTTCTAAAAATTACCTGGGAATGACGCTGTCAAAAAAACAAATCCAATTAACTAAAAATAGCCAATTGAAACTGGTTTCGGAAAAAGTTAAAGGCACAAATTCAATGGGATACTATGAAAGCTCTAACTTTGAAACCCTCTCAATCACTGGCCTTGTCGACAGTGCCAATACTTTAAGCGAAGTTGTTTTGTGCTCTGAACATATGGCTAAAAAAAGAAAGCCTTTATTGAAGATATTAAATCCATATCGAATTCTATTGAAATACCAATAGCTGGTTTATAAAAACTTCACAAAGTCCTTCTGAATTTAATTTATTACAAGATAAAAGAAAAGGTTCAATGAAAAAATTTCTTGGATTTATAGAGCGTACAGTCGTTTTTATTTCTATCTCTCTGTTTATAGCTATGCCCCAGTTTACCCTCAAAGATTGATTTGTAGGTAAAAGCCAATCAAGTAAACCTCAACATTGCTTTGCTTCAATAATTCCAGTTTTTATACTGCCAACTATTAATTATGATCCCCCTTAAAACACTAAGAAATACATTTTTTTTAACTTGTTTACTCCCCATAAATGTATTTGCTGGAGTAAATAAATGCCTTATCAATGGAGAAACTGTTTATACCAGTAAAAAATGTCCGGAAAATACAATACAGACTTTTGAAATTGAGGCATCACCTGAGAACTTATCCCTCAATATCAACGAAACGGCCTACCATAGCAGAAAGTGGTATAACGACCACACTGGATATAAAAAAGCATTAACAATAAGTATTTCAAGGAAAGCCCCTCTCTTCATTTATGGTCGAACAGATTGGTGTCCTTACTGTAAAAAATTTGACAATACTTTTTTATCAAACAGAGAGGTAAAACAAGCGTTATCCAGGTTCGTTAAGCTCAAATTAAACCCAGAACATAGTGCTGAAGATAAAAAACTTTTTAATAGTTGGGGAGGGACTGGATACCCAAGCCTTTTTGTTCAATCCTGGCAAGGATCTCAGCCCAAAAAAATTAAAATACCTTTTATAAAACAAGGTAATAATTGGAAAACAACAAGTAAAGAGGCTTTTATTTCCACATTACAAAAACAGCTTGAAAAATAATCATTTTTGAAGGGTTTTCAAAATTAGTAATAAAGGCTGCCCCCTTCACCCTCCGTAAAAGAGGGTAAAGAAAGCGAGACTCCCTGTCTTATAATGCTTGTAAGCTTTTTGTAGATAATTTCATTCAATCAATAGCTGACTCAGTTAAATCCTAAACTTCAGCTAAATTCCCTTTAGTTTGCAACCAGTATTTTCTATCTTGTGAGCGTTTTTTTGCAAGCAACAAATCTAACTGTTCCGTCGTATCATCATCTTCTTCAACCGTTAGTTGTACCAGTCTTCGGGTATCAGGATTCATTGTTGTCTCTCTTAATTGACCAGGGTTCATTTCCCCTAGTCCTTTAAAGCGCTGCACATTAACCTTGCCTCGTATTTTTTCCGCTTCAATTCTTGCCATAACTCCTTGCCGCTCAGACTCATCCAAAGCATAAAAAACTGTCTTACCTACATCAATTCGATATAAGGGTGGCATTGCAATAAACACATGCCCCGCTCTAACTAAAGACTCGAAATGTTTATAAAATAATGCACAAATTAAAGTCGCGATATGGTTTCCATCCGAATCAGCATCAGCCAATACACAAATTTTTCCATAGCGTAGATTTGTTAAATCATCAGAATCTGGTTCAATCCCCAATGCAACAGCAATATCATGAACTTCTTGTGATGCCATAACCTGGGCAGAATCAACCTCCCAAGTATTAAGAATTTTCCCTCTTAAGGGCATAATGGCTTGAAACTCACGATCTCTTGCTTGCTTGGCTGAACCTCCAGCAGAATCCCCTTCAACTAGAAACAATTCTGTTCTAGAGATGTCTTGAGCAGAGCAATCCGCCAACTTACCAGGTAATGCAGGACCTGAAGTTATTTTTTTTCTAACTATTTTCTTACTTGATTTAAGACGTTTCTGCGCACTGGTCAGAATTATTTCTGCTACCTTTTCTCCTTCTTGAGGGTGTTGATTGAGCCATAAACTAAAACTATCTTTCGCAATACCAGAAACAAAGGGTACACACTCTCTTGAACTCAATCGTTCTTTTGTTTGACCTGAAAATTGTGGATCTTCTAATTTTACTGACAACACAAAATGACAATTTTCCCATACATCTTCAGGTGCAATTTTTACACCTCGAGGTAAAAGGTTTCTAAACTCACAAAATTCACGTATCGCTTCAGTCAACCCGGCTCTTAAGCCATTTACATGGGTTCCCCCTTGAGCGGTAGGTACTAAATTGACATAACTCTCAGCAATGACCTCAGGAAAACTATCAACAGTCCAGACTATGCCCCATTCAACCGCTTCAGTTCTGGCTGTTGACTCAGCCATGAAAGGAATCTCAGGACAAATATCAACATCCCCTACTCGGTCTAATAAATACTCTTTAAGACCATTTTGATATAACCAAACCCACTCTTCATCAGTTTGCTCAGACCTTAAGGATAATTTTAACCCGGGGCACAAAACTGCTTTCGCACGTAATACATGCTTCAGTTTAAGCACAGAAACTTTATTAGAATCAAAATACTTGGCATCTGGCCAAAAAGTGATACTAGTACCTGTATTTGCTTTACCAACGGTGCCTGTTTCAGTTAAATCTGTTTGCTTATCACCATTTGCAAATGACATATGATAAGTTTTTCCATTACGCTTAACATCAACATCTAATCGAGTTGTCAACGCATTAACTACGGAAACCCCTACTCCATGTAAGCCACCAGAAAATTGATAGTTTTTATTCGAAAATTTTCCGCCTGCGTGTAATTGAGTCAAAATAACTTCAACACCAGGAATTCCCTGTTCAGGATGTAAATCAACAGGCATCCCTCGACCGTTATCTTTAACGGACGCCGAGCCATCTTTATATAACACAACCTCAATAGTATCAGCATGACCAGCCATTGCTTCATCTACACTATTATCAACCACTTCCTGGACCAAATGATTCGGTCTAGTCGTATCGGTGTACATTCCTGGACGTTTTCGAACTGGATCCAATCCACTTAAAACTTCAATTGCTGCTGCGTTATATTCGCTACTCATACGTGCTGATAATTAAGATATAATAGTGATCAAAATATTATCGTACCATGTAATGATTCATCTTTAAGGTCGAAGAATACTTAAAATAGAAATTAAGCTATTTTTGCCTCTTCATAACAGGCCTTTCTGCTTTCTATAGTTTAAAGCCTAAATGAATAATGACTACACAACACTTTAATCAATATGCCTAGAAAAAAAAGCACGACTTTATTTGAAGATTCACTTGAAGAACTTGACCAACTGGTTGAACAAATGGAACAAGGCGATTTATCGCTGGAAGAGTCCTTAAAATCATTTGAACGTGGTGTTAAATTAACCAGTACCTGCCAAAAAGCTTTGCAAGATGCTGAACAAAAAATTCAAATTTTATTAGAAAAAAACGGTAAACAAACCCTGGAGCCCTTTAACGATGAGTAATGCCCTAAAAGAATATCTTATTTCTGCCCAAAGCCGAGTCGAACATGCTTTAGATTCACGCCTACCGTCAGAAAATGTTTTGCCAAAAAAACTTCATAATGCTATGCGTTACAGCACATTAGATGGTGGCAAACGCATGCGTCCAATGTTGGCTTATGCCACTGGAAAAGCATTAGGGTTGTCTGAAGATATTTTAGATGGTCCAGCCTGTGCTGTTGAATTAATCCATGTTTATTCGTTAATCCATGATGATCTTCCTGCTATGGACGATGATGATTTAAGACGCGGTAAACCAACCTCTCATATTGCTTATGATGAAGCGACAGCCATTTTAACCGGTGATGCTTTACAAGCATTAGCTTTTGAAGTTTTAGCCAATGACCCATCAATCGAAGTCGGTGCAGAAGGTCGCTTGAAAATGATTACCACGCTGACAAAAGCAAGTGGTTCACAAGGAATGGTAGGTGGACAAGCTATTGATTTAGAATCTGTAGGTACAAAACTTACGCTACCAGAACTTGAAAACATGCACATACACAAAACGGGCGCTTTAATCCGTGCCAGCGTAAATATGGCTGCTTTAGCTAAACCAGACCTAGACCCAGTCATAGCTAAAAAGCTTGATCACTATGCAAAATGCATTGGTCTTTCATTTCAAGTTAAGGATGATATTCTTGACGAAGAAAGTGATACGGCTACATTGGGTAAAACGCAAGGTAAAGATCAAGACAATGACAAACCTACCTACCCAGCCTTACTTGGTTTAAGTGGCGCAAAACAAAAAGCACAAGAACTTCATGAACAGGCTGTAGAAAGTTTAAGTGGTTTTGGTCCTGAAGCTGACTTATTAAGAGACTTGTCTCTGTATATTATTCAACGCGACCACTAATGACCAACTATAATAGTCGGTTATTTTAAACAACAGTAATCTTTTGAGAAAGCATCAAAAAACAAGGAATTTAAATACATGAATAGTTCAGACAAGTATCCATTACTAGACAAAATCAGCTCGCCGGCTGACGTGCGCCAGCTTTCCAAAGCACAACTAGAAAATTTGTCTGATGAAGTCCGACGCTATTTAACCCACACAGTCAGCCTATCAGGCGGCCATTTTTCTGCTGGTTTGGGTACTGTTGAATTAACCGTTGCTTTACATTATGTCTTTAATACGCCTGTAGATCAGTTAGTCTGGGATGTGGGCCATCAAGCCT
>Ga0209707_1002325_pt1 | contig 10029 bp, 10 predicted proteins | sample EN4Hudsemesocosm_FD_184630 | JGI IMG/M metagenome (GOLD analysis project Ga0209707, IMG submission 184630) | Methane-oxidizing microbial communities from mesocosms in the Hudson Canyon - EN4B Hudson Canyon (SPAdes) (version 2) | ecosystem: Environmental > Aquatic > Marine > Cold seeps | place... | reverse complement strand
AAATAGAACCAATCGCAATAGATAAATATTTGATGCTTGAACGGCCATAAATATTGGCATTGCGCCAGATTTGCTCAAGTAGAATAAGACCCACGAGTGATAAGGCTATTTGCCCGCCTAATAGAAACTTTCCTGAAACTAGTTCAACATCAGCAATACCTTCAATTAACGTTGTTACGAGCATTAACAGAAGGATTAACATGGATGCGATGGAAAGGTACCGACGTGAATTGTCAATGTTGCTTGTGGGTATAAAGTGGATACCTAAGAGCGCATAGAGCACTCCAAACCATGCTGCATTACGCAGTATTTCTAGGGAATATCGAACGTAAAATTGGGGGGCCTCGTATAGAGACTGATAAGTAAGAACGCCCAGCCACAAACAAGTTATGATTGATGCGATAAATAATGAACGATCGGTATTCCGTCTTAAATAAGTCTTAGCAATGTATGCAGAAACTAATAAATAGCAACTAAACCCAGTGAAATGACTGAGCGTTCCAAAGGGTATTTCCATAAATATTAAAGACCTTTGTTCGAATTTACGATGATTCTGAATGAATACTAGCTAGTTCGTCCTGAAAGACCATGATTATATCGTTTTGTCGTTCCCGCCTTCGCGGGAATGACTGTTGTATCAGGATTTATGCGAGCTAGTTATAAACTTTAATCGTGCCTTTTCATTTCACGATAAAATCTAAATATTTCCTTTAATGGTCGTTTTACTTTAAACCCAAATGTTTGGTTAAAGCTGCGGCCATCGATCACTACTGAGTACTTAAAATAGTTTAGAAGGAATTGTGGAAAGATATTCAGTCCCATTACTTTTGTAATAAACTTTGGTAATGCCGGTGGTATAGATGGAAGTGGCACTCGACTGCAGCCACACAAAGAGAGTGCTTCTTGATAAGAAACCCAGTCTTCAGGGGCTACATTGTATATACCCGATTTGTTTTTCTCGTAAGAAAGTACAATTGCATCAGCCATATCATCTATGTGAATAAACTGCATAACAGGGGAGAAACCTGCCAAAACAGGGGCGTGCTTACTAGAAAGTAGTGAGCTCATGGTGTTTTGTACACCTGGTCCTACGATATTACAAGGACGCAAAATAGTGATGTTAAGATCACGGTATTTCCACAAATAAATGTTGGCCAAGTTCTCTAGTTCCACAGAATCGATTAGGTCCATGGTTAGCTCGGCAGCCTTTAAAGGGGCTGTTTCATCAATAAGTGCAGGGTTGTATGCATTGGCTCCATAAACATGGTAAGTAGAGAGTACAATAACCCGCTTGATGTTATATTTATGGCTTAACTCAAGCAGCTTTTGAGTGCCAAGTACGTTGGCATTGTAGCGACGCATGCGTGTTTCTTCACTTGAGGTTATTCTTCCAAGGTGAATAACGCCATCAAATTCAAACTTTCGGAACAAGTCTTCAAATACACGCTTGTTAAAGTTAATCTGATAGCTAGGTATGTCATCACTAAGATAGGTTTGCTTACGAAAATCGACGGCTACAATTTGGTAATCATCACGCAAGCGGTTTATAACCTGTTGAGCGAGTGCACCAGCGGCTCCAGTGACTAATATTTTGGGTTTTTTATTTTTAATCATTAGAAAAGCCTTTTTCGTTCACTTAGTCCTTTATCGATCAGGTCACTTATCACTGATTTAACCTGTTCAACACGACGTGTTATTTCTTCTTCTCTTACATCCCCACCATCAAATTTCATTGGCTGGCCAAAATTTAAACGGACTTTAGCCGGGAGCACTAAGGGGAGGGCGACCGGTGCGTAAGGGACTCCCAGCATTTTAGCCAAAGGTTTAATGTTGGCAATGGCAGGGATAGTTTCTTCGCAACCGACTACTCCCGCAGGAATAATAGTGGCGTTATATTTCATGGCAAGATGCATGAAACCATTACCAAAACGCTGTAATTGATAACGGTCTTTGTAGAGCTTTCCGGAACCTCTAATACCTTCGGGGAAGACAATAACCGCTTCGTCATTGGCCAGCATTTTTGCACAGTTAACTGGGTCGCCTAGTACTGCTCCAATCTGGTTTAACAAATTGCCCAAGAATGGAATAGTTGGGAAAAAACGCTCAATCATCGCACGAGGCATGCGAGGGTCTTTTTTGCGAGTAGCTAACGCATAGGCGATTAGGGTGCCATCAATGGGAAGTTGCCCACTATGATTGGCTATAATTAAAACGGGGCCTTTAGTTGGAATATTCTCGATTCCATCGGTTTGAACTCTGAAATACTTGTTGTAGACACCGCTGTATAGCGATAATACAAGTCTGTTGGTCTCTGCGTTAAAGCCCCATGGGTCATAGCCAAGTGTGCCGACGGGTTTTTGAATTTTTTTGAGTTGCGCATCAAAGTCTTTTGATACTAACTTATCCTTGAAGTACGATTTTAGGCTCATATTCCCTTCATATCCTATAAATCAGATTATTATAATAGTTAAGAAGATTATAACGATTTGCGAAGGGGGATACTAATCTTGATCAAAAAAAAACCCGGTTACCTGGGGAAGGTAGCCGGGAAGAGTGTGAGTAGTATCCATGTAAGACTTCCTACTAGGCTGGTCGCAGGGTTATGCAAACCAGTCACATGTAATTATCGACCATAATCTTATTTTTACAATGTGAAATTGTGTGTTTTTTAATCATATTTTTTCATAAAATAAGAGGGGCTTTCTCTTATTTAATATAAGGGCTAAGTAATATAAAGGGGGAAAGTAAAATAAAGAGTAACGGGGTTATTTAGTTTTATTACTTTGGGCTGCGTTTTCAGAGTTTTCGTCTGGGTGACCTGTTAAGTAATGGCCTTCCTCATGTGTTTGTAGTGAGCCTCCTCTACTCCAGGGCATTAAGCGGTAGTGCGGCTTTCTCATGGAGAAATCAACAAACGGGTATTTGATAATATCGAAGTAGGGTGAGTAATCAAAGTCACTGGGGGTACAGAGTTTTGGGTTTCGTCTGTACACCTTAACTTCATCATGATCATCCCGTTTTACGAGCGGCAAAATAGGGTATTGAATAGATGCAAAAGCTTCAGCGATCATCGTCGAACAGACGGTTTTTGTAGCGAGCCCAATATTATGCTGAAAAATACTTGAGCGCCACCTTCTGGGCATTATCCACCAAGGAAATAAGAAACGTGCTAAATCAAATATTTGTCGAATGTCATAGTCTGACCCTAGGCGACTGATTGCGTAATTGACTACACTCTGCATGTCTTTATAGGTGAGGTCTCTGGGACGGCATATTCTTAGATGGTCGCGGTCATAGAATGTAAGCGGTCGAATAATAGTTCCTTTGCCAAGCTCGCTTTCAACAATCAACTGTACATCGGGTTGACCATCAAAAAATGACTTTAATCGTTCTCTGCTCATTGGGTGATCAATTTCATGCAAGCGACCTAAATAAAGGGCTGCATGAGACCAGCGGCTTTGCGTTAATAACTTAATTACTTCACTTACCCGTGTTCTGCCTTCAACTAGAATGACATCCCCCGGCTTTATTTCGTGGCGCACACGTTCAAAATCACTAAGAGGAATCTCTCTAGGAGGACGCTCGTAATTTAGCCAGTTTACAACCAAATCAATTAGAGAGTATTTGGCTCTCATTCCCATTAGCTTTACCTTCAGTTTTAATTATTTTTTAATCTTACACTCTTAAATTTATAGTTAAAAAAAGGCTTTTCCTCCACTTTATTTCCATTAAACGAGAAATAGAGGGTAATTAAAGTCGCATTATGAGTGTGTAAACACGTTTGTTCATTTAGAATAGAGCGTAAGAGGTCGTACCGGCCGTTTTGCTGTTATAAATTTTTAGTTAATAATGTTTTGAGGTTTTGTTAGATATGTCAGATAAAGAAAATATAAATGATGTTCAGCCGGATGAAGTATCTGAAGATAGCCAGCTTTCTAACAAGATAAAAGACTCTGCGCGTCAAATTTGGCTTGCTGGTCTGGGGGCATATAACAAAGCCGAAGAAGATGCAGGTAAGATATTTGAAAAGCTTGTTAAGGAAGGTGAGGAAATAGAGAACCTGACCCGAGGTGCAGTTGAGAAGAAAATTAGAGTAGTAGAAGATACCGTTGAAGGTGTTAAAGAGAAGGCAAACGGCACTATAGGAAAGTTAGAAAGTGTGTTTGATCAGCGTGTTTCCAAAGCCCTTAAGAAAATGGGGATTCCTACACGTGGCGAGATCAAAGAGCTAGAAGAGCAGATTGCTGAGCTGAAAGCGCAGTTAGAAGCGTCAAAGAAAAATTAAATATCGCGCTAAAGTGGTGCTCCTACATGATTAGTTTTTTTGTAGGAGCGGCTCTTAGTCAAGATTAAAGATAAGCCTCACCCATTTCCCTAAGTTGTTCGCGTTCTGCTTCTCTCAAATAGGGTAAAACCAGCGTCATTACCTGATAAACACCCTTATTTAACGTGTCATCACTTTCTTTACCATCTACAACGGTTGAAAAACTGATCCAGTAGGTTGAAGTGAGTACGATACTTTTACATAAGGTTTCAATTTCGTCGTCAGACGCATTAAGGATGCCTTGTTCAGCCAAATTTTTACAAATTTGTTGTGATGCTTTTGTTTTTTTATTGATTATTTTTTTAAACCGGTTAGCAAGCTTATCGTGTCTGGATAGAACGTTTACCAAGTCTTGATATAAAAATTGGTAGCGAGCAATGACTTCAAATATTAAGTGAAGAAATAACCACTGATCTTCCCCTGTAAGACTTGTTTCGGGTACTTCAAGGATTTCACCAATTTCTTTTTCATACCAGTTAAATAGTTCGCTCAGGATTTCAGTTTTATTTTTGAAATGGTAATAAAGGTTACCGGGACTGATATCCATTTCATCGGCAATTTGAAGGGTGGTAACATTGGGTTCACCGCACTCATTAAATAATTCAAGTGTGGTAAAGAGTATCCGATCACGGGTTTTCATTATTTTCCATACATCCTGTAACTATCAGACTATAGTACCCTTTTTGAAATGCATATTACAAAAGAAGATGTGTGAAGTAGTCGTAAATTCTAAAGACTAACTAATACGCTTGGTTTTCTGTAAAAGTGAGTAATAGTTCCGTCAGTAAACTTATTGAAGAACGAGCTGACTTCTGTAATTAACTTTAGTTCGTGTTGATCAGATATAGGCTCTTTGACTAACACTCTCATTTGATTAAAATTTTCTCTAATTTTTGAAAATCTTGCATTCATCGTACAGGTTACAACGTCATCAACCGTTATGTTTAATTTATTTGCTAATACATCTTTATTCGCGTTTATTTGCTCTGTGCCAAGATCGTACTGTGTATCAATATGTTCTAATTTTACCCGATTAATAATGCAGTAGGCGTAACTTGCAGGTTTTTTTCGAGCGTAGTTTCTGAAGCATTCCCAAAAATAATTATCCGTTAGGTACCTGAATTCATTAAGGTCGGTCAAACATAGTTGAACATAGTCTGAAATGGATTGATCTTCCAGTACTTCATTGATTGCCTCACGTAACAGCCAGTCAAAACCCAGTGCAGTTTTGTGTGCATAAACATGGCGGTACATTTGGTAGCGACTGTAAACAAAGTCTTCTAATGCGCTAAGCCCCTTTGAAGTAACTGCAAGGCCGAGCCAGGGTTCTGAGGGAGCCCATCCAAATCGAAGGTTACTGAGAAGGTGGTCTAGATTAAACCCACCAATGGTGACTGATGAATGAAAACCATCTCTCAACATATAATCTGCTCGATCAGCATCTACTTCGCCAGAGATTATGGATGAAAGAAGCTCTCTAACCAGAATTGGTGCGGAATTATTGGTTTCACCAACGATGAATTCCCAAAAATGTGATGCATGTTCGCAAAAAAGATCACTGGGTGTAGATGAGGTAGTTTCCATTATAGATAGCACATCAATAGGATTAATGCCTGAGGCTTGAACATCAGTATCCATTAGTAGCTGATAGGCGCAGCGAATAGAGTAATGTTCATGTTCTATAACGTCAGGGCTAGACTCATATAATTCATCAGGAAGCTGGTTTCCCCAAAGCTTTTTAAATAAATCAGGGTCACTCATCATTTTTTTGATGCTAGATACACGAGTAAACTGGTGTGAGAAGCTTGAATGGCCACTATCATGTAAAAGACAAGCAAGCCTGATTACTTTATTAAAGTAATCAATAGCAAAAAACTGAGCGTTCGATGTTTTAGTTTTTGATTTATAGTGCCTGGTTTCGAGGTAGCTTTTAACCATTGATAAAAAAATGCGCTCTCCCACATGCATAACGCCAATGCTATGCAAAAAACGAGAGTGAGTTGCCCCTGGGAATACTAATGATAAAATATCGTTTTGACATATATTCCGTAAACGCTGAAACAAGGGGTGATCGATAACGGTTACTTCATGAGGGAAAAGGGGAATACCGCCATGTACTGGGTCCATTATTAGTTTAGAATGGGCGCCTAATAAGTCCTCTGGGAAGTACTCCATAAAAGGTTTCACACTGTTTGTTTAAAAAAGGCTCTTTGACTAAAGTCGAAGAGAGAAATTAGTATGCATGCTCTAAATTATGAGCATAGTCTTAAAATAACTACATGATGTACAAAGTTTAGCCCAAAATAAGAGTGAGTTGTGATGTTATTCACGGTATTCAATGCTGCGAACACTAATCTATATAAACAGGTAGAAAAAGTTAGACTTGTTGTGGTCGGGTTCTATACTCAAATGTATAAAAACCCGTTACTTAACTGCACGATTGTGGTTGTCTAGTATGTCAAGCCAAGCTGAACGTATGTTGGTAATCGATAAAGATGATGGTTGTAGGCAATATCTGTCTAGCGGCCTAGTTGCTAAAGGTTACTATGTTGTTGCTGTCAAAGATATTAAAGAAGCTTTGGTAAGTATAGCCAACGGTCGACCTGACCTTATTTTTGGTGATTTGAATTCCGATGAAATTAATCTGTTAACAAAACTCAAAGACCCTGAAAGTCCGCCATGTCCTGTTGTAGCCTTTTCACATACAGAAAACGCCTCAGATGTTGTTACTGCATTGCGTGCAGGTGCTTCTGATTTCATCATCAAACCTATTGACGACTTTACTGTGGTTGATGAAGTGATTAAACGAATGTTTGATCAAATTAGAATATTTCGTTTAAACATGCGGTACAGAGTTGAATTAGAAGAAACCAATAATGAGTTAAAAGCCGGTATAGCAGAACTAAAAGGCGACCAGAAAGCAGGACTTAAAGTTCAGCTAAAAATGCTACCTGAGCAAAGTGTAAATATTAAAGGCATTCAATTTAATCACATGATTAAGCCTTCATTATTTTTGAGTGGCGACTTTTTAGACTATTTCAAATTAGACAGCCAAAAATCAATTTTTTATATTGCTGATGTTTCAGGGCATGGAGCATCGTCTGCTTTTGTTACCGTACTGCTTAAAAATCTGACTAACCGCTTGTTAAGAAATTTCAAACGTAAATCCAGTGATGACATTCTTTACCCTGAACGCTTTCTTCATCGTGTTAATCAAGAGTTATTAGATACAGATTTAGGTAAACATTTAACTATATTTGTGGGCATTATTGAGCATGAAACCAATAAGTTAACTTATTCTGTGGGTGCACATTTCCCAATGCCCATTTTAGTTTCAAAAAGGGATGCAGGGGTTTCAAAAAGTCAGGCAGGAGTTTCAGAAGGGAATGCAGAGTATTTAGAGGGTACGGGGATGCCTGTTGGCTTGTTTGAAGACCCTACATTTCGTGTCTACGACATGATTTTACCTGATAAATATAATTTATGGTTGTTTTCTGACGGAATACTAGAAGTGATAGAAGCAAAAAGTCTGATTGAAAAAGAAAAAAAGCTTTTGAAATTAGTAGAGCAAAGCCAAGATGATATCGGTGTATTCAGCGATTTACTTCATTTACATAAAATGAATGAACTACCTGATGATATAGCAATATTGACAGTTTCAGGAGCTGAAAAATAAAATGGCCAATTATAAAATTTTACAGGCAGAGCAGCAGGGCATTTATGTTCTCAAGTTTATAGGTGAGATAAGACTTTATCTATGCTCAACCCTTGATATTATTATTGACTCTATGGCCTCAAATCCAGAATTTAAAACAGTTGTAATAGACCTTACTGAAACAACCATAATAGACAGTACAACACTCGGGTTATTAGCAAAAATCGCAGTGCTGGCACGCAAGAAAAGCTCATTTCTTCCTACCATAATCACTACAAACCCGGATGTTACCCGGATTATTCAGACAATGGGCTTTAGTGAAATATTCATTATTATGAAAGAACCAGCTAGCAACATAGAAGAGCTAGAAGAGCTCACAATACTGAAAGCTACCGAACAAGAAGTGCGGGAGAAGGTTTTGGATGCTCATTTGCGTTTAATGGAGCTAAATGAGTCTAATCGAGAAGAATTTAAAGATCTCGTACAAGCACTTGAATGTGAAAATAAATTAGAGCAGGTCACTGCAACACATTGAAATTCTCCTGATATTTCTGGATACTGTGGTTATGCATAAAAAAGGTTCTTAAGAACCTTTTTTAATTTCTGGGTTTTAAAATTTAAAATTTTTTCTGGTTGTTATATGTCAGATTCTCGAACAGTCACAGTTCTAGGTGGAGGCAGTTTTGGTACTGCTATCGCTAATATAGCTGCAACAAATGGTCATCGTGTATTCTTGTGGATGAGAGATAGTGAAAGAGCGTCTGAAATACAAGATATCCGTGAAAACAAGCGTTATATGCCAGGCTTAAGCCTCCATAAAAACTTAACGGCTACCACGGACCTTGAAAGCGCGGTTTGTCAAAGTGATATTATTTTTGTATCTATTCCAAGTAAGTCATTTCGTTCTGTTGTTGAAATCGCCAAGCCATTTATTAATTCAAAGCAATTGGTCGTAAGTACTACCAAGGGGATTGAAAGTAGTTCTTTTCTGTTGATGAGCCAGATTCTTAAAGAACTTTTACCTCAAAATTCTGTTGGTGTTTTAAGTGGCCCAAATTTAGCGAAAGAAATTGCCCAGAAAACATTAACGGCTACGGTTATCGCTAGTGAATCACCTGAAGTCCGCACATCTATTCAAGAGTTATTAAGTTGTAATTATTTTCGAGTATATGCCAATCTTGATATGTTTGGTGTTGAGCTTGGCGGAGCACTTAAGAACATTTATGCAATTATGTCTGGTTTGGCTGATGCCTTTGGTATGGGGGAGAATACCAAGTCTATGCTGGTAACCAGAAGCCTTGCAGAGATGAGTCGTTTTGCTGTTTGCTTAGGTGCTAACCCCATGACTTTTCTTGGCTTAGCGGGGGTGGGTGACCTAATGGTTACTTGCAACTCATCTCTTAGTCGAAATTTTAGGGTGGGTTATGCCATAGGCAAAGGTAAAAAGTTAGATGACGCAATCGAAGAGCTGGGTGAGGTTGCGGAAGGTATTAATACACTTCGTACAGTTAAAGAAAAAGCAGATGAACTTGAGGTGTATATGCCTTTGGTTCAAGGTTTGTATGCCATTTTAATTGAACAAAAAGAAATTAAAGATATTATCAGCGGAATGATGTTGGCTCAGCAAAGTACAGATGTTGAGTTTATTTTACCAAGACATGAGATTTAAGAATACGAGGTTTAAAAAATAGCATGACTGACAAGAGCACAATAAATAAGGATTACGATAAAGATGCCCACTGGCTAAGACTTTTATACATGCTTGGTTTTTATATTGTGTATAAAGTATCTGATTTGGTTGTTTTGGTCATTGTTGTATTACAGGGGTTAGTGAGTACATTTGGTTCAGGCCCTAATGAGCGATTAACAGAATTTGGTGGTTCTCTGGCGGCTTATATTTCGCAAATTGTTCGCTTTTTGAGTTTTGCCGATGAGAAAAAACCTTATCCGTTTTCTGAATGGCCGGAGTCTAAGTAGCTAAACTGGTTACAAGTAAGTTTAATTCGGTGCGCACAGTGCATCCTACAAGTATAAGTAAGGTACAGGTATT
>Ga0209707_1002323_pt1 | contig 10029 bp, 4 predicted proteins | sample EN4Hudsemesocosm_FD_184630 | JGI IMG/M metagenome (GOLD analysis project Ga0209707, IMG submission 184630) | Methane-oxidizing microbial communities from mesocosms in the Hudson Canyon - EN4B Hudson Canyon (SPAdes) (version 2) | ecosystem: Environmental > Aquatic > Marine > Cold seeps | place... | reverse complement strand
AAACAAGCAGATGATGGTGTTTATATGGCAAAACGCGATGGAAAAAACTGTGTCAGAACCATCCATTCAAATCCATAGTTAATAGAGAGTAAGGCAAAAAGATAGACTCTATTTGATTAGCAATGATGTGAGTGCAACAAAAATGGCGCTGGAAGTAATCTACCAAAAATAGTGGAAAGTGGAAGCCTTACAGGCTTTGAGTTTAATCAGATAGAGTGATACATTGATTGTAGAGTGTTTAAACAATTTTTTATTTCAGGAAGAAGCCAATGGTTCATTTTAGAGCGTATTTGAAACAGTTAGTCCCATCAGTTATTTTATTCTTCCTATTTGCGGCTGTTTCTACAGTACAAGCTAAAGCAATTTCTATTAATCCTTCTCATGCATATGCAGAAGCAGTACAGATTGAAAAAGAAGTAAACGTATTGCTACGCCATTTTAAAATTGCTAAAAAAATCAATCCAAAGCCTTTTAAAGCAAAATTATTGCCTCGACATGTTTATGAAAAGGCTTATGCGGTTTTAACTAAAATTCAAATACTGCGACAAAACAATGGTTTTTCTCGATTTACTATCGTTTCATTAGAACCCAAAATATCGGTTGATTCTGAACTCGTTTATGAACAAACACAAAGAATCCTAACTGAACTCAGGATTATTAAGACCCGCTTAGGTATACCTGCTCAGATTACGCCAGCTAAAACTTTTTCAGGTAAAAGGCCTATTGATGTTTTCAATAAACTACATCAAATATCATTAAATCTTGAGTTACTCAATGATGAGGAAATTAGCCCTAATCATGTCTTTGCGGTTGTTATGAAAATTGACGAAGATATTAATACAATTTTGCAGCATCTTCATATTGATGATGCAACCTTTCCTCCTGCAAAGGTTGAAAATGTCCGGCCAGCAGATAGTTTGCTGACAACATTTTCATTAATGTATGAAATTCACCGGTTGCAACGACAAGTCGGTATTTCTCGTACTGATTTTTCAGCATTCTCCAAAAAAGATAGCAATGCACAAGTCTATCCATCTGATGTATTTAATATGGTAGGTATGTCATTTGCTGAATTACAAACCATCAAGGCAAACCTAGGGATCAAATCGATTGCCTCTCCTGCAGAGAGATATGAAGGAAAAAAAGCGGCAGATGTTCAGCAATTATTGCGCTGGGTAACTAGAAAATTACGCTTAATTGAACAGATATTATAGGGAGCTGAATATGAAATCGAGTAATAGTTTTTGGAATAGATTAAATATTAAAAGACTTGGTATTCGTAGCAAAATGTTTGCGCTCTTTTATTTGCTTGTTTCTGCTTCCATTATAGTTGTTGGCTATTATGGCTATGAATCAGCCAGAGTCGCCTATCGCGAACAGGCAATGACTCAAATACAAGGTGAATCAAATGATGCGTCTCGCAGTATTATGGAACTACTAGCGCTGATTACCAATGATATGAATTTTGTCTCAGACTTTTATGGTCTCACCCGCTACCTATACTGGGAGGACCTTAAGGTCCCCAGTAAAAGTGATCAATGGAAAAACTCAACCACGAATGCATTTGAAGCATTTATGCGTAACTACAGTTATCTTTATAAAATTCGTTTTCTCAATAATAAAGGTATAGAAGTTATCAATGTTCGCAATGAGAAACTGTCGGGGCGAGTGTATGTTGAAAAAGGCTCTAAGCTTCAAGATAAACGCCATGAACCTTACTTTATTGAAGCCATTCAAATGAAAAAGGGGCAGCTGTATGTCTCTCCATTAGACCTGAATAGAGAGCAAGGACAACTCGAAAAGCCTTATGTTCCTGTATTGAGGTATGCCCGCCCGATATATGGTGCCAACAATGTCAAATATGGCATAGCGGTTATTAATATCTATGCTGATTCTTTCTTCTCATTCATTGAAAATATCAACAAAAGTAGTAAAGGCGAATATTCACTTATTTCAGCAGAGGGTTTTTATTTTTATAATGCGCTACCTGAAAAAGCATGGGGGCACTTATTAGGGCATCATACGAGCTTTTCCAATGATCACCCTGATGTATTTGCGGCTATTTCTGGAAAGGAAAGCGGGTTAATAGAACTTAATAATAAGGTGATCAGTTTTACCCGGATTTACCCCAACTCTCAGGATAAAAATAATTACTGGTATTTGATCGGTATGATTGATGAAGAGATTGTCTATGCACAGTTAAATCAATTTATTACTATATCTATCTTCATATTTATTATCACTTTATTGCTTGTTTTTATTTCTGGCCGCTTTGCTATTAATAGCTTGTTAAGTCCTTTGCAAAGTTTAACGCTACAAATGCAACGTTTAGGTCGAGGAGAGCTAACACGAAATAAAATTAATTACCAAGCTGATGATGAAATTAGCAAGATGCTAATCTCAAGTGATAGTGTTATATCAAATATGGAAGCATTAACGACACAAGTGGATATTATTGCGGCGGGTGACTATTCTCAGGAGGTACATGTGCCATCTGAAAAAGACAAACTCAGTCTGGCAATCAATAACATGACACATACGTTAAAACAAAATAAAGAGGAAAATGAATTAAGGGAATGGCTATCAGAAGGCTTATCACAATTTTCTAAAGACCTTTCTGGTGAAAATGGTTTACAAAAGTTAAGCGAAAAAGCAGTCTCTTTTATAGGCCATTATGTCAATGCGGGGCATGGTGTTATTTATCTTTATGATGATGAAAACGAAACGCACTCACTTAATTTAATGGGCTCTTATATGTTTACTGAGCGGTCCAATCTATCTGCGCATTATAAATTGGGGGAAGGGGCTATCGGGCAAGTTGCTCGAGAACGTAAAGCTATTCTGCTTACTGACATTCCTAAAGAGAAAAAAATTACGACGGGGACTACTAGCGCAACACCACTGAATACCTTTACTTTTCCTTTAATATACGAAAATGTGCTGTGTGGTGTTGTTGAGTTTGCTTCTTACGAGCCATTCACCGAACTTAAGCAGCGGTTCTTTAATGAATCGTCCAGCATTCTTGCCTCACTTATCTACACCGCGGTACAAAGCGATAAAATTACTAGACTTTTGAGTACTTCTGAAGAAAAAAGTATTGCACTACAAGAAAGTAATACTCAGATGGAAGAGCAACAACAGCAATTGCAACAACAAACAGAAGAACTGCAACAAAGTAATGCTCAGATGGAAGAGCAGCAACAGCAATTGCAACAACAAACAGAAGAGCTGCAACAAAGTAATGCGCAGATGGAGGAGCAACAACAACAATTATTAATGCAGACAGCCGAACTGGAAGATTCTAAAAAAGTGCTAGCATCTAGAGCAGAACAACTAGAGCTTTCTAGTCGCTATAAATCTGAGTTTCTTGCAAATATGTCCCATGAATTACGCACGCCACTCAACTCAGTGATTTTACTTTCTAAGATGATGGCCTTAAATGAGAACCAACATCTTGATAATGAGGATATTAAACGAGCAACGGTTATTCATAATTCAGGCAATGAATTATTGCGCTTAATTAATGATATTCTTGATTTATCTAAAGTAGAAGCGGGTAAATTTGAATTGATTCATGAAAATACTGATTCCGTAGAAATATTTAAGGAATTAAATAGCCAATTCGAAGACATAGCTAAAGATAAAGGCTTAAAATTAATTATTGATAATCAGCATAATGCCTTGTTATTTACTGATAAAAATAAACTGATGCAAATTTTACGCAATCTAGTTTCTAACGCTTTAAAATTTACTAAAGAGGGATCTGTCACATTATCAACTTTAATCTGTGAGGAAGAAAAGTTTCCCATTAAACTTTTAGTGACAGATACCGGAATAGGTATACCAGAAGACAAGTTAAGCCTTATTTTTAATGAATTTCAGCAAGTCGATGGCTCTATTTCTAGAGAATTTGGAGGAACTGGTTTAGGGCTCTCTATTTGCAAACGTTTTGCAGGATTACTTAATGGGCAAGTGACTGTAGAAAGTAAAATGGGAGAAGGCAGTACCTTTATTGTACATCTACCTAAACAAATACAAGAGAATAAGCTTACAACAGCGACACCAGAGTTAAGTAATATTTTTACTCAAGATGATCGAGCTGACCTTCTGGATGAAGATCGCCCTATTCTCGTTATCGATGATGATTCAACTTTCTGCAGTATTGTTCTGGATATTAATCATCGGCATAATCATAAAACTATTTTTGCTCTTACGGGTAGAGAGGGCTTAGAGCTTGCTAGTAAATACCAAGTTGCAGGTATTATTCTTGATCTTGGCTTACCCGATATGGATGGTATTGATCTATTAAACCGCTTAAAAACTAATCCACAAACTAAATCCATTCCTATCTATATTATTTCTGGTAGGGACAAGGACCTGAATTTATTAGATCAAGGCGCTATGGGATATCTGCAAAAACCAGTAACGGATACTGATATATCGTATGTAACCGACGAGATCATTAAGACGATTACAAGCAGTGTAGATACGATTCTTATCTTTTCTGGTGATGCGGTCTCTTTTAATGATGTTTCAGCATTGATCAAAGAAAAAGAGGTTAAAGCTATTGATATGAGCAATAGCAATGCTAATTTAGAGAGCATAACTGAGCAATATAAACCGTTGGCTATTGTAGATTCTCATCCGCTGAATGGACAGGTATTTGATATTTGCGCTTCACTCAGAGCGCGTTGGTCAGATATTCCCATCGTTATTTGTTCTTCTGCGGCACTTGATACCAATGAAGAAGCTAAGATGCGTCAATATACAGATACGGTGATTATTACAACGCCTCATGCAAAAAATCGATTGATTGAAAATATTGAACATTTTCTGAAGACGTCGACCAAAAATGGAGAGCATACTTTACCTCTAGCACCGCCCATTTATGCGAATAAGAAGGTTCTAAAAGGAAACACGATTCTTGTTGCCGATGATGATGCTAGAAACCTCTTTGTTATTACCTCAGCTCTTGAAGAGCATGGCGCAAAAGTTGTTGTTGCTGTTAATGGCATTAGTGCTTTAGAAAAGCTAAATGAAGAGGAAGTTGATCTTATCCTAATGGATCTAATGATGCCAGAGATGGATGGTTATCAAGCGATTAGCAAAATTAGAGAAGATGACAGTATGAAGCATATTCCTATTATTGTATTAACGGCTAAGGCACTTAAGGAAGACCGTGAAAAATGTTTGGCAATCGGCGCTAATGATTATTTATCCAAACCTGTTGAATATGAAGCACTCATTAAATTAAGTCTTGCTTGGATTGAAAAGACTTTATGAGCCTTTCTATTCACGACGATGCCAATAAAAGGCGGTTGTTAGTATTAGGTGATGTTTCAGCACAAAATGATCAAGAAGAGATTATTAAGGCCATTAATAACTCGGCAGGCTTGGCGATTGAAGTGGTATTTTACGACGCACAGTTTCTATCTAATAAGTTAATAAAAACATTAGTAACTTACTCTGCGGGTGAAAACCCAATCAGTATAAAAACATATCACTCTAGTCTTTCTCAGTATTTATATAAACTGGGGATTGCGTCTAAATATGTTCCCAGCAAGTCAGAGCGTCACCCAACATCAAGGTTTAAAGCACTGGCTCTCGCTGGCTCTGCAGAGAGCCTCTCGGTAATTCTGCAAATTATCGAGTCAGTGGCGGTATCAAATTATAGTATTTTTATTGTTCAGCATGTTTCAGAAAAAAAACCTAATCGACTGGATGAACTTCTAAAAATGCGCACTGACTACAGTGTGCTTATGCCGCATCATATGATGGAGGTTAAGCCCTCCACCATTTATATTGCACCACCAGGTCATCATCTTCGAGTACATAATCAACATATTTACTTAACGCGTGATCGTAAAATTCATTTTGCACGCCCCTCGATTGAGGTTTTATTTGAATCACTCGCTTATGAATATGAATCAGACGTAATGGTTGCTCTATTAAGTGGTTATGGTGATGATGGTGTCAGTGCTTTAAACGTATTACGCAATAAAGGGGCGACGGTATTAATTGAGTCTCCATCTGAATGTACGGCAAAAACCCTACCCCAAAATGCTATTAATAGTGGTCATTATGATCATGCTCTAACAATAACAGGCCTGCAAAGCTTTTTTGCAAGTGCGGTAGTCGATAATAACTTTCCTGACCTACAGACAATTAAGCTTTTTCTTAACGCGGTCGAAGAAAAATATGGCTATGATTTCACAGGATACCAAGAAGGCACACTGCAAAGACGCATTAGAGTGTTGCTAAAAACCACTGATGTCGGTAATTATTTCACACTACAACGCAATGTTTTAACAAATACAGAGTCCTTCGAACAACTTTTTCATGCCTTTTCGATTAATGTAAGCACATTTTTTAGAGCACCTGAACAACTTAATTATTTACGCCAGAATGTCCTGCCATTGCTAGAAAGTTTTTCACATATTAAAGTTTGGGTAGCGGGCTGTTCAAGTGGTGAAGAGGCCTATTCATTAGCTATTATGTTTAAAGAGCTCAATATATTAGATAAGACTATTATTTATGCAACTGATATAAACCCAAAGATACTTTATGCTGCCAAAAATGGCATTTATTCCTGCCAAGAAATGAGTTCATATAAAGAAAATTATCGTTTAAGCGGCGGAACTAAACAGTTTTCTGACTATATTACAGATTATGGGAATATATTTGAGATATCATCAGAATTACGCCAGAAAGTACTTTTTTTTAGCCACTCTTTGGTTAACGATGGTGTGTTCAATGAATTTCAGCTCATTATCTGCCGTAATGTTATGATTTATTTCTCTAATGAGTTACAAGATCATGTGGTAGAGCTTTTTTCACGATCTATTCATCGTGATGGTTTTTTAACCTTAGGTGATAAAGAATCGATTAATTATGATGCAAGGTGTCAATATTTTAAAGTTGAGAACAAACAGCAGAGAGTTTATAAATGCCTGAATTAAAAATACCTAACAATATTTTTAAAATTCTAATTGTAGATGATAACCCTAACAATTTATTTACCTTAGCGTCGTTACTTAAGCGTTTAGATAATTGTGAGGTTATACAAGCTAACTCAGGGGAAGCGGCGCTTGTATCTTGTGTTGAGCATGCTATCGACCTTATTCTTCTAGATGTTCAGATGCCTGGCATGGATGGCTATGAAACGGCCAAACATCTGAAAATGACAGCACGTACAAGAGATATTCCTATCATTTTTGTAACCGCTATTTTTAAAAATGATGAGTTCATTAAATATGGCTACAAAGTAGGTGCAATAGATTACCTTACCAAGCCATTAGATGAAAATATGCTACTTAACCGTATCATGCTTTATCGCGTTTTGTTTGATCGTGAATATGCATTAAAGGGGGCTCTGCAAAAATTAGAATTGAATAGCAAAGAAAGTTATCGTGACTTATTTGAAGGTTCAATGGATGCCATCTTTATTACTGACCCAGAAAAAGGCTTGATTGATTGTAACACTCGAACACTGGCGTTATTTGGTTACGCATCTAAGCAACAATTAATTAATGCCCAGACTTGTGATCTATCACCATCTGAACAATCCAATGGCCAGTCTTCTGTTGAGCTTTGTGATAAATACCAGCAAGCGGCATTAAAAAATGGCTCAATTCAATTTGAATGGGTGCATAAACAGTTGAATGGAACACTATTTACCGTCGATATTTTATTGAGCAGGGCGAATTGGAAAGGCCGAGTCATGCTACTCGCTTCATTACGCGATATCACCAAGCGTAAAGAATCAGAAGATAAACTAACACTTGCTGCCAGTGTGTTCAGCCATGCCCGTGAAGGTATTATGATTACCGGTGCTGAAGGTAACATCCTTGAAGTGAATGATACTTTTTCGGTTATTACAGGTTATACACGTGAGGAAGTTCTAGGTAAAAATCCGCGACTACTTCATTCGGGAAAGCAATCAGCAGAATTTTATGTTGAAATGTGGAAATCTATTGCTGACAAGCAACACTGGCAGGGTGAGATATGGAATCGTCGAAAAAACCAAGAGATTTATGCTGAAACACTGACTATCAGTGCGGTATGTGACAAAAGTGGTAATGTAATAAATTATGTAGGGCTTTTTAGTGATATTACTCTGGCAAAAGAACATCAAGGCCAACTAGAGCATATTGCTCATTATGACATTCTAACCAATTTACCCAATCGTGTATTACTTGCCGACCGTCTATCTCAGGCAATGGTTAGAAGTCAACGTCAAGGTAATTCCTTAGCCGTAGTTTTCCTCGATTTAGATGGGTTTAAAGCGGTTAATGATAGTCATGGACATGATGTGGGTGATGAACTATTAATTACCGCTTCACACCGCATGAATAAAGCGTTACGTGAAGGTGACACATTGGCACGAATTGGGGGTGATGAATTTGTGGCCATATTAGTAGATTTAGAAAACACGCAGGATTATGAACTCGTTTTAGATAGAATATTAGAGGCAGTGTCTACCCCAGTTGTTATAAATAATATTGCATTACATATCTCTGCCAGTATCGGTGTTACTGTATCCCCTAATGATGAAGTAGGTGCTGAACAGCTTATACGTCATGCTGATCAGGCAATGTATGTTGCTAAACAAACAGGTAAAAATCGTTACCATTTATTTGATCTTTCTCAAGATAATGCCATAAAAGTTCAATGTGAAACCTTAGAAAATACACGTAAAGCCTTATATAACGATGAATTTGTTTTATATTATCAACCTAAGGTTAATATGCAGACAGGACATGTAATAGGTGTTGAAGCATTAATTCGTTGGCAACACCCGGAACGTGGTTTACTACCGCCAGCCGATTTTCTACCTGTACTTGAAAAAAATATTATTAGTATAGAGCTTGGTGAATGGGTAATAAAGACAGCGCTTGCTCAAATAGAAAAATGGCAATCAGAAAGCTTAGATATCCCGATTAGTGTCAATATTGGAGCCGTTCAATTACGACAAAAAAACTTTTCAGCACGACTCGCTGAATTACTTGCAGAATATCCAGAAGTAAAGCCAAGTTATTTGGAACTGGAAGTTCTTGAAACCAGTATGTTAGGTGATATTATGCAAGTTTCATCTATTATGCGAGACTGTATTGGCTTAGGTGTTTCTTTCGCTTTGGATGATTTTGGAACAGGCTACTCCTCATTAACCTATCTTAGACGATTGCCAGCAAGCTTAATAAAAATAGACCAGACTTTTGTTCGTGATATGTTGATAGATGCTGATGACTTAACTATTATTGAAGGGGTTGTCGGGCTGGCTAAGTCATTCAAGCGTGAGGTTATTGCTGAGGGCGTTGAAACTATCGAGCACGGCACGGCATTACTGCAAGCGGGTTGTAAATTAGCTCAAGGTTATGGTATTGCTCGTCCTATGCCTGCTGAAGCGGTACCAGGATGGGTTGCTAATTGGCAAGCCAATGAAAGCTGGGTAGCCTACAAATGAGATGACATAATAAATTATTAAAGGGTTGGATTTATTGGGTATATTTTTATAAGCCTGTAGAAGAGCCTAAAGTTATTCTTATTTTGCATGGGATTGGAGGAAAATAGTGTCTCTACTATATTGATGTGCTTACACTAAATAGGAGATATAACTTAAAATACTATTAAGGAAATTAAGTGTGTTTGAAATGAAAGAACAACCCCCAATAAATATATTTTTTACAGAATATTTCCTGAAATCATAAAAAAGGCCATAAATATATGGCCTTATAGATATAATTTACATAGTATGTCTTAGGTATCTCCTAGAAAGGCACGTCATCATAGCTATCATTAGCACCATAACCTTGCTGCGGTGCTTGTTGTGCTGGCTGTTGTGCAGCTTGTGGGCGATTTTGTTGTGGTTGCTGCTGTTGTTGCATCGGTGCATTTTGATCTGCACGCTTGCCGCCAACTAAATCAATAATATTCGCGTTTAATTCTAAGCTAGTACGTGTTGTACCATCATTTGCTTGGTATTCGCTTTGTGTTAATTCACCTGAAACAAATACTTGCTGGCCTTTTTTT
>Ga0209707_1002322_pt1 | contig 10035 bp, 9 predicted proteins | sample EN4Hudsemesocosm_FD_184630 | JGI IMG/M metagenome (GOLD analysis project Ga0209707, IMG submission 184630) | Methane-oxidizing microbial communities from mesocosms in the Hudson Canyon - EN4B Hudson Canyon (SPAdes) (version 2) | ecosystem: Environmental > Aquatic > Marine > Cold seeps | place... | reverse complement strand
TTGACCGAGTTAAATGAAATTTTAGAAAAACAATTTAGTGGTAATTCTGGTGGTCAAACAATGACTGTTGGTGGAATGAAAACTGCTGCAGATATTCTTAACTTTGTTGAGGGTAGTATCGAAGCTGGAATTATGGATTCGATTAAAGAAACTGAGCCTGATTTAGGACAAAATATCGAAGATCTCATGTTTGTATTTGATAATCTTATTGATGTTGATGATCGTGGTATTCAAACATTAATGCGTGAAATCCAATCAGATCAATTACAACTTGCATTGAAAGGTGCAGATGAAGCCTTAAGAGAAAAATTCCTTGGCAATATGTCACAACGTGCCGCTGAAATGTTACGAGATGATCTGGAAGCAATGCCTCCTGTTCGGGTTAGTGATGTTGAAGGAGCTCAGAAAACAATCCTTACTGTCGCACGAACGTTATCTGATAAAGGTGAAATTCAATTAGGTGGAGGTGGTGGAGATGACTTCGTCTAAAGATGAATTAATCACTGACCAGGCCGATGTTATCTCATCAGATGAGATTGCCGCAGCTTACCAACGGTGGGAAGCGCCAACAATGGTATCTGTTTCTGATATTGAAGATGGGCAAGGTCCCCTTACGGTGAAAGACTTTGAAAGACTGCAAAAAGAAGCCGAACAAGAAGGCTATAAAGAAGGTTTTGAAAAGGGCCGTGAAGCAGGTCTGAAGGCTGGAGTGGAAGCAGGCCAACAAGAAATTAATCAGCAAGTATCTTACTTGCAACAAGTCTTAACATCATTAAATACACCATTAGTTGAGCTTGATCAGCACGTTGAAGAAGATCTTATTTCATTGGTTATGACAATGACTCGTCAGTTGGTACGTCGAGAACTAAAAACACAGCCTGAGCATGTGATTGGTGCAGTTCGAGCAGCCATGGCTGTTTTGCCCATTAATGATCGAAAATTAAAAATTACCTTACATCCGCAAGATGTGGAATTAGTCAAAACAGGTTTATCAATAGAAAGTGAAGAATCAAATTGGCAGTGGATTGAAGACCCTTTATTAACACGTGGTGGCGTGAAACTAATCACTGCTAATACCACGGTTGATGCGACAGTAGAAGCTCGGTTAAGTAGTGTGATGAATAAACTACTTGGTGAGGAACGTATTGATGACACTGCTGAGTAATCACTCTAACCGTAACGAAAACTTGCGTGAAAAGCTAAAAGAATATCAACAGCGTTTAGATAATGATCTTGCTGAAGTTTTAGTGATTGAAGGTCGTTTAACGCGAATGGTCGGACTGACATTGGAAGCGGTTGGCTTTCAGGCACCTATTGGCAGTCGATGTGAAGTTCAAGGCGTAGGCGGCAAGCCAATAGAGGCTGAAGTGGTTGGGTTTTCTGGCGAAACACTCTATCTCATGCCAACAGGTGATACGCGAGGCCTAGTCCCAAATGCACGCGTTCGCCCTCTTCGAAGCGACTCTCAAGTTCCCGTTGGTGAAGGATTATTAGGCCGAGTTGTTGATGGTTCATGTAAACCACTTGATGGCAAAGGTCCTCTAAATGTTAAGGATAGAGTACCTCTTCATGGCGAGCCGGCTAACCCTCTAACGCGTTCCCCTGTTCGTCAACATTTAGATGTGGGTGTTGAAGCTATTAATGCCTTATTGAGTATTGGGCGTGGCCAACGTATGGGACTCTTTGCTGGTAGTGGTGTGGGTAAGAGTGTCTTACTTGGCATGATGACACGCTTTACCGAAGCTGATGTCATTGTGGTCGGGCTTATCGGTGAACGTGGACGAGAAGTAAAAGAGTTTATTGAAGATATCTTAGGAACTGAAGGTCTAGAGCGAGCTGTTGTTGTGGCCTCGCCAGCTGACCATTCCCCTTTAATGCGTTTGCATGGTGCCATGTTAGCAACGAGCATTGCAGAGTATTTTCGTGATCAAGGAAAGCAAGTCCTATTGTTAATGGATTCTTTAACTCGATACGCCCAAGCACAGCGTGAAATTGCTTTAGCAATTGGTGAACCTCCTGCGACAAAAGGCTATCCACCATCAGTATTCTCATTATTACCTCAGCTTGTTGAACGTGCGGGTAATGGGCCTGAAGGCGGTGGTGCTATTACTGCTATTTATACCGTATTGACGGAAGGTGATGATCAACAAGATCCTGTTGCGGATGCCGCACGTGCTATTTTAGATGGACATATTGTCCTATCTCGACAACTAGCGGAGGCGGGGCAGTATCCTGCTATTGATGTAGAAGCATCAATTAGCCGTGTTATGCCTCAAATAGTATCTGTTGAACATTTGCAACAATCTCAAAATTTTAAACAAATATTCTCAACCTACAGGCAAAATCAAGATCTGATTAATATTGGTGCTTATGCAGCAGGAAGTGATCTTAATATTGATGAAGCTATTGTTATGTATCCCAGCTTACAAGGGCTAATAAAACAAGGGATGAGTGAAGCTGTTAATTGGCAGCAAAGCTTGGCTGACTTACAGAAAGTTATGCAGCAACCCGTACAACAAAGCATAAACCCCATACAAGCTATGACTATAAATCCAGGTCAAAACACCTTCTAAAATGATATTTCCTATGCAATTAATGGACAATGTTACTCGTAATCTGTCACAAAATTCTGCTAATCTAAGTGTATGAAACGATCAAAAAGACTTACACCTGTTGTTGATATTGCTGCAAAAGAGACAGAAGCTGCATTAACGAAGGTCGGCCAAGCAAATACGGCATGGTTACAAGATAAAAACCAACTAGAAGAACTTAAACGCTATAAAGGAGAATATCTGGCTAAATTTAGGCAGGGGGATTCCTTAGTGATGAGCGCACAAAAAGTTCTAGAATTACGTAGCTTCTTAGTACAGCTAGATCAAGCGATTCAGGCTCAAGAATTTCAAGTTAAAGAACGTCATCTTCAATTGGAACAGCAGCGTGTTGTTTGGCAGCAAGTACGTAGTAAAGAGCAAGCTATGCACGCTTTAGTAGGACGTTATCAAGATGAAGAGTTGCAACAAGAATTGCGGCAAGAACAGTTAGAAAATGATGAGCGAAACACCTCTCAATGGGTTCGAAAACCTAGAGAATAATTATAATTATTGATTGCTTATCACACTATTGGTGTTAGGTTATATAGAAGAGATTTAACTGGCATGGTCTCTGCATTATTGTTATTAAAGAAAGTGAAAACACATATTACTTTGAACGCATAAACATGCAGGAAAGCTAGTTGTGATAAGGGATAAGGCAGTAAGTATTAGTCAATCTGATCGGCAAAAAAAGCATATTGATGTGGTAAGAGGGAATGACAAAGCGGCAAGAATAACCATTTCATCTTTAAGCGGTAAACAGGTGATGCTGACAGAGCGTTGGGGAAGTGCCCTGGCGATGTATTGTGATTACTTTATACGCTATTAAGATAGTGTTCAGATTTAGGCTTGGAGTTCGTAATGGAAGATAGTGACGTAACAGTAATTGAGTGTGGTGAGGCTTTAGGTATCGCTGAGGTGGGGGATTTTTATGCCACATTACTCACTGAGCTAGCGGAAGGGCACAAGGTTCGTTTTAATGTGAGTGATATCGAGCGAATTGACGGTGCAGTATTACAAATTATGTATGCTTATGCCAAAGAAGCCGAAAAACATGGCCAAGGCTTGGTTTGGGATTCACCAAGTGACGCTTTTATGCGAAGTGTAAATCTTTTAGGGTTGGCGGAAGGAATGAATATATAAGACAATGCGCTTGAGATAACTCAATCGTATTTGCTTAGTGTTCAATTAATTTGAAGATTAGAGTAAAGATATAAAGTAACTAGTTGACATAAGCTTATGTCAGTAATTAGGAGAAATAGTAGCCATGGCAAAAATATTGGCAGTGGATGATTCGGCTTCAATGCGTCAAATGGTCGCTTTTACATTAAAGGCTGCAGGCCATAGTGTGATGGATGCAGCGGATGGTCAGCAAGCATTGAATATTGCAAAAACCCAATCATTTGACCTTGTGCTGACAGATGTAAATATGCCAATCATGGATGGACTGATATTAACTAAAGAGTTACGAGCTTTGCCAGCCTATCGGTTCACCCCGATATTGGTTTTGACAACAGAAGCTGGTGTAGATAAAAAACAAGCAGGTCGTGCTGCAGGGGCAACGGGTTGGTTAGTAAAGCCATTCAATCCAGATCAATTGTTAGCGACGATTAAGAAAGTGCTAGGCTAGCCCTTCCCGCATATTAAACAATGACTTACGAAGTGTTTGTAGGGAAGTTACGCTTTAAATTTAGTAGGAATAAGCTATGAGTATTGATATTTCACAATTTCACGATGTATTTTTTGAGGAAAGTTTCGAAGGCCTCGATGCGATGGAAAGTGGTCTACTTAACCTTGACATCGGGGCGGCAGATATTGATGCGATTAATACTATATTTAGAGCTGCTCACTCGATAAAAGGTGGTGCAGGCACATTTGGCTTTATGGCAGTATCAGAGTTTACTCACGTCATGGAAACGATGCTGGATGAAACGCGTAATGGCGAACGTGAAGTAACCGCTGAATTGACGAACCTTTTTTTAGAATCCGTTGATGTTCTGCGTGAAATGCTAACGGCAGTACAACAAAAAACAGATACAGATGATGTACGAATTGGAAATGTTCGTAATAAACTAGAAGCGATGATGGCAGGAGAGAGTATTGCCGTTGAAGCTGAACCTGTCGCTGTAGAAACAGAGATTATCGAAGAGCCTAAATATCAAGGCTGGAAGATTCAATTCACACCTCACGCTCATCTATTGCAGACAGGTAATGATCCTGTTCGTATGCTACGTGAGTTATCAAGTTTGGGTGAGTTAAGCACCAAAATGAATGATAGCAAGCTTCCTCCTTTTTCTGATTTAGAGCCTGAAGACAGTTACCTTTCATGGGATCTCACTTTATTAGGTGATATTCCTGAAGAAGATGTTGTCGAAATATTTGAATGGGTTGATGAAGATTGCGATCTTGTTATTGAACCTTTAGCTGTTAAACAAACTACTCAAGTTGAAGAGAAGGTAGTCGAATTAGATAAACATGAGGCACCCGCTACAAAGACTGTTGTAGAAGATATTACACCTGCAGAACAAATCAGTGCTGTAGTTGAAGAGGTTGAACCTGAAGTGGTCGCGGCCGCGATAGATAAACCAGCTCCGAAATCGAAAGTAGCTGCTGCACCTGCAGCAAGTTCAATTCGTGTAGGTACTGATAAGGTTGATTCACTCATTAACTTGGTGGGTGAGTTAGTGATTACACAATCAATGCTGAGTCAGATAGGTGATAATTTTACTCCTAATATGCTACCTGAATTGATTGATGGTTTAGCCCAGCTCGAGCGTAACTCACGTGAAATGCAAGAAGCGATTATGAGAATTAGGATGTTACCGATTAGTTTTGCATTTAATCGTTTCCCTCGCTTGGTTCACGACATGACCGAAAAGATGGGTAAAAAAGTTGAGTTGAAATTAACAGGTGAACAAACCGAATTAGATAAAACAGTGATGGAGAAAATTGGTGATCCACTTGTTCATTTAGTTCGTAACTCACTTGACCATGGCTTAGAAACGCCTGAAGTGAGATTGGCGGCAGGAAAAGATGAAACAGGCTTGTTGCAATTGAAAGCCTTTCATCAAGGCGGCAATATTGTTATTGAGATCCACGATGATGGTGCAGGCCTTAATGAAGACAAAATCCTAGCTAAAGCGATTGAAAAAGACCTCGTTGATGCCAATGATGAATTAAGCCCTGAGAAAATTCATGATCTTATTTTCTTACCTGGTTTTTCAACTGCCGAGTACGTTACTGACGTATCTGGTCGTGGGGTTGGTATGGATGTGGTTCGTAAGAATATTACCAGCCTAGGAGGGAGTGTTGAGGTCGTTTCAAAACGAGGCCAAGGTTCAGTCTTTACCATTCGTCTACCATTAACCCTTGCGATTATGGATGGACAAACTATTCGTGTTGCAAATGAGAATTACATCATTCCATTGATATCGATCATTGAGACTTTGGAAGTGAATAGCAGTGATATCAAACAAGTTTCAGGTAAGGGAGAGTTATACCCCTTACGTGATGAATATGTACCTGTTATTCGCATGTACGATGTGTTCAATTTGAATCCTGAAACGACGGATTTAGAAGAAGGTTTATTAGTTATTGTTGAAGGTGATGGTCAAAAAGTAGGCTTATTTATTGATGACTTATTAGGTCAGCAACAAGTCGTGATAAAAAGCTTAGAAACAAATTATCGTAAGGTGCTGGGTGTGTCAGGTGCCACGATATTAGGTGATGGTACTGTTGCCTTAATCCTTGATGTGCCAGGTTTAATTACATTATATCGCGAGCCATCATTGGCACTGGTTGTTAATAATGACCGTGCGGCCTGAGGAGAAGTGGAATGAGTGAACAGCAGGTGAATGAAGCATTGGATTCAATAACATCCGTTGATGAGAATTCTGAACAATATTTAACCTTTTTATTGGGTGATGAAGAATATGGTGTAGAAATTCTTCGCGTTCAAGAAATAAAAGGCTGGGATCAAGTGACTAGTATCCCTAACTCTCCTCACTATTTATGTGGCGTGTTAAACCTGCGTGGAACGATTGTTCCGATTGTTGATCTACGATTGCGTTTTGATATGCCGCCTAAAGAATATACGCCGACTACGGTGGTTGTCGTACTAAAGGTAGAGGGTGCAACTAACCGTACAGTGGGGATTGTTGTCGATGGTGTATCTGATGCACATAACGTCATACCAGAAGACATTAAACCTACCCCTGACTTTGGTTCAAGTGTCTGTACAGAATTTATTTCAGGTCTTGTGACATTGGAAAATGACACGATGATGATGATCTTAAATGTAGATCGTCTATTAAGTGTTGAGGCTTTGGGTTAGCCCAAGGATTAATAGATATGACACGTATTATTGCCATTATGAATCAAAAGGGAGGGGTCGGTAAAACGACAACGACTATCAACCTAGGTCATGCTTTGGCGCGAGCAGGAAAAAAAGTGACCTTGTTGGATATGGATCCACAAGGACAAGTGGCGACGGGGTATGGTCTAGATGATAAGCAAGGTGGTTTAGACCTGGTACTGCTTGATGGTGAGCCACTTAATGACATGATCATAGAGGCAAGAGATAAGGTTGATATTGTGGCAGCGGGAGCCCGTTTGGCTGATGTTGAACATATTGCTGAAGGTGGTTCTTCACGAGGTCATATATTGAGACTTGCAATAGAAAATTCATCTTTGAATGAATCTGATTTTGTCTTAATTGATTGTCCTCCCTCATCAGGATTGTTAGGTATTAATGCCATGTTTGCGGCAGATGAATTATTGATCCCCGTGTCTGGTGATTACTTATCACTACAAGGGTTATCTCGCATGATGCAGATACTAAAAAGAGCTGAGTCACTATCAGGTCAAGATCCCGTTACATTGTGGTTAGTGACAACAAGAATGCAAATGAGACGACGACTCACTAAAGAAGTCAGAAACAAAGTATTGAAATACTTTCCAACACGAGTATTTCAGACCGTAATTCGTGAAAATGTGGCTTTGGCTGAATGTCCAAGCTTCGGAAAGACTATATTTGATTACAAAATCTCTAGTGCAGGTGCAGAAGATTATCAGTCACTTGCAGAAGATCTATTACAGGGGAGAACCAGCTAATGGCAGAAAAGAAAACACCAATGGGTAATGATCCATTAGCGTGGTTAACTGAAGGGGACGAGAGTGACAAACCAAGTTCACCACCTGAGAAAAAGCCGAGAACTAGACGAGTAACTACACGACGTAAGGCGGCAAAAGTGAAAACAGAAACAGAGTTATTAGAGGAAAGCTTCGCCGCTTTGGCACCTAGAGGTGCTGAATTGGCTGAACAGCTCTATGTGCGCTTATTCAAGCAGTACCCTGAGTTAACCCCAATGTTTGAAGGGATATCGATTAAAGGACAACAGAAGAAGATGCTTGCATCATTAGTCCTTCTGGTACAAAACCTGCATAAACCTGAAGTATTAAAAGACTATTTAATGGGCTTGGGTGCCAGACATGTTCATTATGGCGTTACTGCAGAGCAGTATCCCATGATGGCAAAAACATTACTGGGCGTCATGGCTGAGTTTGCAGGTGAACTTTGGACTGCTGAAATAGAGCAAGTATGGACAAACACATTAAATACAGTTGCAGAAATTATGTTAGAAGCATATGAGTCGACGGAGACAGATGAGATGGCTATTATTAAACAATCAGTAGAACAAGAGTTAGCAGTAATGAGAGCGGCGGTTGATGGTTCAAGTACAGCCTTAATGATGTGTGATAAAGACCTCATAATTACCTATGCTAATCCAGCTGTTATGACCTTATTAACGAACCGTCTCACGGAATTACGTAAAGTATTCCCAGCATTAGACCTAAATAAAGTGGTGGGAACATGTATTGATGACTTCCATAAAGATGCCTCTTTACAAAGAGGGATTTTATCCGATCTTGTCAATCTGCCCTATAACAATCAGATTCAGTTGCTTAATATTCATTTTGATCTAACAGCAACAGCTATTGTTGATGAAAATGGACACTACAATGGCAATATGGTTGAGTGGCGAGATATTACAGATCAAGTTAACTCTGAAATGGAAGCGGTGAAAAAAGCAGAAGAAGTAACACGGTTACAATCGGCGATTGATGGTGCAACATCAGCCATAATGATGTGTGACCAAAATCGTGTTATTACTTATGCAAATCCTGCTGTGATGAGTATGTTGTCTAATCGTTTGTCAGATTTACGTAAGGTTTTCCCTGGCTTGGACTTAAGCAAAATTGTCGGAACGTGTATTGATGATTTCCATAAAGATCCATCATTACAGGCTGGTATTTTAGGCGATGTAAATAGACTGCCTTACCGAAACCAGATTCAAGTTTTAGATTTACACTTTGATTTAAATGCAACAGCTATCGTTAATGATGGCGGTGAAATGATTGGTAATATGGTTGAGTGGAAAGATATTACCGAACAGAAGAATGGTGAAGATGCGATTGAGTCATTAATTCAAGCTGCACAAGTAGGTGAGTTAGAACAACGAATTGATGCTGAATCATTTGATGGTTTCATGAAAGATGTTGCTGGCGGCGTGAATAACTTAATGGATGCCGTTCTAGCACCCACCCAAGAAGTTATTTCGGTATCTCAATCATTATCGGAAGGTGATCTTACTCAAACTATGATGGGGGATTACCAAGGTATGTTTGCAACATTAGCAGACGCTTTGAATGAGTCTGTGAATAAAATGTCAGAAACAGTGACAGATATTAATGAGTCAGCAACAAGCATTGGCACTGCTGCAAGTGAAATTTCTGAAGGTAATATTGACTTAAGCCAACGTACGGAGCAACAAGCTTCTTCACTAGAAGAAACCGCATCAAGTATGGAAGAGTTAACCAGTACTGTTCGTCAGAATTCAGACAATGCGCGTCAAGCAAATCAATTGGCGGCATCGAGTCGTGAACAAGCTGAAAAAGGTGGATCAGTAATCAAAGAAGCGATTGATGCAATGACTGCAATCAGCACTTCAAGTAAAAAAGTAACCGATATCATTGGTGTTATTGATGAGATTGCTTTCCAAACTAATTTATTAGCTTTGAATGCTGCGGTTGAAGCGGCACGAGCAGGTGAACAAGGTCGTGGATTTGCAGTTGTAGCATCAGAAGTTCGTAACCTAGCACAACGTTCAGCTTCTGCTGCGAAAGAAATCAAAGAATTGATTAATGATAGTGGCGAGAAAGTGAAAGAAGGTTCTATGCTCGTAGATGAATCGGGTCGTACATTAGAAGAGATTGTGGCAAGTTCTAAGAAAGTAGGTGACATTATTTCTGAAATTGCAGCTGCGGGTGCAGAACAAACTCAAGGTATCGAGCAAGTAAATAAAGCTGTGACTCAGATGGATGAAATGACACAACAAAATGCGGCCTTAGTAGAGCAAGCAGCTGCAGCAAGTGAGTCATTAGA
>Ga0209707_1002317_pt1 | contig 10049 bp, 13 predicted proteins | sample EN4Hudsemesocosm_FD_184630 | JGI IMG/M metagenome (GOLD analysis project Ga0209707, IMG submission 184630) | Methane-oxidizing microbial communities from mesocosms in the Hudson Canyon - EN4B Hudson Canyon (SPAdes) (version 2) | ecosystem: Environmental > Aquatic > Marine > Cold seeps | place... | reverse complement strand
GTGTCTGGGCCGATGATAACAATGGCTGACAAAGTCCAGCTGACCGACTTGCTTTCCCATTTTATCGACATATTCATCTGCTATATTCCAGACCGTCATGCCATTATATTTATAGCCTAGACGATAATGGTTGGGCACAACGCCAATACGGCGAATTACGCCTTCGTCTTGCATGACTGAAATTCTTTGCATAACTGTTTCAGCACTAACGCCCAGTTCATCCGCAATGGTTTGATAGGGTTGTGGTGTTAATGGTAGCCCTGCTTGCGTTGCTGAGATAATTTGGCGGTCTAATTTATCCATAATATTGTTTATTCTGTAGAGACGTAGCATGCTACGTCTCTACGGTTGTTAATCCTGCGGGTAAAATTTATCATCTTTCCAGCTTTGCGGGTTATTTATTACATAGTGCTGGATTTGGTTTAATGATGCTTCATTACGAATAATGTGATCATAAAACCTAGATTGCCACGAAAATTCATAGCCCAATCTATGCGCATGTTTTGTAACTGCCGATTTATAAGATCGAATAATACTTGATATTGAATTAGCCTTTGGAGAAATAACTGACATTGTTTTAGGCGTTTTTTGTAGAGACGTTGCATGCAACGTCTCTACGGAATTGTTGATTATCAAAATACCGTGGATATGATTTGGCATAACTACAAATTCGTCCAGCTCAATATGATTTGTATGCTGCTTAATCTCATGCCATAAAATATCCGCTATCAGACCAACATTAGATAATTCCATTTTATCATTATGGATTTTCCCAAAATAATGCGCCTTATCCTTGCAGCATATAGTAATAAAATAAACACCATTCCAGCGATAATCCCAGGATTGTAATCGTAGAGTTTTAGTTCGATATTTATTTTTAAATGCCTGCATTTTTACATTCCTGTAGAGACGTAGCATGCTACGTCTCTACGCTTTTAGGTTTAACCCTACAAAATATTCATTGATTTTAGGCATATTGTAGACGGGCAACCCTGTTTGCTGTTCGATTTCAGCGATCACTTCAGTTAGCCGTTCGGGCACATCAGTTGCTATCACAAACCACATATTCAACTCATGATTTCTTTCATAATTATGTGCAACTTCCGGAAAGGCATTGATGATATCTGCTACTTGATCAAATTGCTGCTTAGGGGATTTTACTGCGGCTAAGGTTAATGCTCCGCCCATCTGTTCGGCATGATAAAGCGGGCCAAATCGCGATAACATACCCGAGTCTAACAAGGCCTTTATCCGTGCAATTAAATCGGTTTCAGTTAAGCCTAATTGATCAGCAACTACTTGATAGGGAGAATCACAGACTGGAAAGCCGCCTTGCAAGTGATTAATAATTTGTTTATCGACTGCATCCATCATCACACTTTTTCCTGTTCAGGCACGACTTGATAAAGCGCCCCGCGTTGCTTAAAACATTGTTTACTAAACAACACTTCTGCTTTAGATTTAGCCAAACCACAAGACTCACTCAAATGCGCTAACTGCTGTAAAACTTTCTCTCTATTTTTACCGTGAATCATGCAATACAAATTATAGGGCCACTGCTCACCTTGCCGAGGGCGTTGATAACACAGGTTCACAAAGCTAAATTGACTGACATGCTCGCCTATTTGTTTAACTAAGGAATCAGGCACATCAAACACCACCATGGCATTGGATTTATAACCTAAGCGCCGATGATTGACGATAACACCCAGGCGTTTGATGATACCTTTCTGTTTTAATCGAGCTACCCGAACGAGCACCTCAGCTTCACTCAGGCTAAACTCTGCACCAATCGCTGCATAAGGTCTGGAAACAAGGGGTAAACCTTGCTGTAAAACAGCGATCAATTGACGATCAATTGCATCAATCATCAAACGCTATCTCAAAGCCTAAATTAATAAAATAATCGGCCAACAAAGGTAAATACAGGGTTTTAAAGCCTGTTTGCAATTCAATATCCGCAATAACCGATTGTAAATGTGCATCATCCCTGGCGATCAGCACAAACCATAAATTAAACCGGTTTTCTCTTTCATAATTATGATTCACCTCAGGGTATTGATTAACGATTGCAGCAACCTTCTGAAGTTGAGCAGTCGGTATAGCCATTGCCATTAATGAACTGACTCCCACCTGATTGGGTGAAATCACCGAACCAATGCGGGTAATAAATTGCTTATCCTGTAATTCTTTAAATACCGATAAAACATCGTCTTCACTAATACCTAAGGAATCAGCTATATCTAAATAAGGTGTGGGCGATAAAGGTAAATCTTGCTGATAATCATTCAGCAGTGTTTTATGCAAGGGGCTTAACATTACAAACCCATTTTATGCGCGCGTGAACTAAAAAATATACCACTGGGTTTTTCTGCAGCTAAACGCTTTAACTCTGCATAACTTTCAGTATCATAAACAATCAATTGATTATCATCACGAACAGAAACCCAGACTTGTTCGCCTCTAGGAGTAAATTCCATATGTAACACCGCTTTTCCTGGCGTTAATGATTTAACTACCGCTAAATCTTTTGCATCAATAATTTGTAGGTTTTGATTATCCGGGAAAGCAAAATTGACCCAAACTTGTCGACCATCAGGCCGTGCCATCACAAATACAGGCTGCCCAATCACGGGAATGCGTTTAACTAATGTCCACTGACGTTTATCTATCACTAACACTTCATGCTGACCAACAGCAGGTATCAACATATAATCACCCGCCACAGCCCAACCTTCCAGATGTGGCATTTTGTACACGGGTAGTTTTTCATCATTTTTACCATAGTCAGGCAAGATACGCTTAACGCCTAATTCAGGGCTCCATAAATCCAATAAAGCCAGGCCACGCTCACCAAATAAACCGGCAATATAATATCGTCCATCAGGGGTTAATAAAGCATCATAAGGTTGCTTGCCTATCTGCTTATATTTTGTAATAACTGGGCTTGCGGGATTTTTAACATTGACCGACCAGATTTCACCGGCATCAAATAAACTAAAGACAAACTGATGATTAGGCGCATCCACTAGACCAACCACTTTAGATAGTTGCTTGTCGCCATATTCCGCAGCAATATCAGCGACTAATTCCAGCGTTTCAGTGGAAAAAATTTTAACCCCGCCCGGGGTGTAATTAGAAACAGCGACTAGCTTCCCATCTTGTGAAATAGCCCCTCCAATACTATTGCCCGCTTGAATAATACGTTTAGCGATCTTATCCTCTAGCAAGTCAATTTTGCTTAAACCACCATCCCTGCCAAACACAAAGGCATAGCGTTGATCACGCGAAAACACCACTGAAGCATGAGATAAATCACCCAAAGACTCTATTTTGGCGAGAGTCGCTTGCTGACTGGTATTAATAATTAAGGCGCTGCCTTTAGCGCGTTCTATCACCAGGCCTAAATCTCCCGTAGCGCGTAATTCAGCCTGTACGTTATAACAAACGAGTATGGATAAAATCGGTAAAAGTCTAAGTTTTAACATAGTAGAAATAAATTTAATCTGTAGGGTGGGCAATGCCCACCCTACGATTTTTGAACCAGTGTGTAGGAACAATGCTGTTGACTTAAGACAAAATAGCAAACAATTTCCAGATTAGATATGTTCGGAAGTGAGGCTTTAGCCTCGCCTGAAACATACGAGGCTAAAGCCTCACTTCCTAAGTCAACAGCATTTATCTGCGGGGTGGACACCTGCCCACCCTACTTTTTAAGTTTTTGAACCAGCCAGAGAGCTTCTTGTTCTGTTATAAAAGGTTTCCAGGGCGGCATTGCCGTCCCTTTACGCCCTTCTAAAATAGTATGTACAAGAAATTCATCTGATTTATTGCGCAAAGCATCGGCTAATAAAGAAGGACCCAATCCCCCTTTAAGCGTTAAACCATGACAAGAGCCACAATCATGCGCCAGCATATTTTGTAGTTCTTGTTGCCTATCCTCAGTTGGTTCAGCAACAATTGCACTGCTAAAACAAGCCAGTGCAAAAATTAAATGCTTCATTTGCTTTTTTGACGACTGTAATAAGTAGCAATATTATTAATATCTCTATCCGTCAAAGATCCTGCGATATTATTCATCACATCAGAAACCCGGGTTTTATCCCGATATTGCTTTAAAGCCATTTTAAGATACTCCTCATCTCGACCTGCAAGCGGTGGAAATGGTGCGTCAGAACTGGTGGCTCTGACACCATGGCATTGAGAACAAATCGCTGCAGCTTTAGATTTTCCCGCATAAATGCTGGCAGCCTGAGCCGAAAATGAGCTGAACAAGATAATTGAAACAAGTAATAACTTCATAGTCTTACTCCATTTCATCAGGTGATAAACCACGCGTCATGTATTTAACACGGCCTCTTGAAAAGATACCTGCTGGACTTTCCATTTGCACTGAAGCCACTTTCTTTAATGAGTGAGAGTCATACACAACCACTTCATCTCCCGCATAGCCCGCACTGACATAAAGGAATTTACCGTCTGCACTGTATTCAGGAAAATATGCGTGACCACCCACATCAAGCGTTTTAACAACTTCTAATGATTTTTTATCAATCAATTGAATAGTGCGTGCACGTCTGTCTTTAGTAATAATATCAACCGCAACATAAGGCGCATTAGCATGGGCAGCAGGTGACTCAGTACCACCAGAAACGGGGATTTGTTTCACCACTTCCATTTTGTCTAAATCCCAGACACTGACAACCGTATTATTATCACAGGTTCCAAAATTTGTACCAAAACCTAAAGTACGACCACCAACTTTAACAGCAGCGCCACCGCCTACATGAGGCACACAGCCCGCTTTTAATTTCTTGATAATTTTACGTGTTTTTAAATCAATGGCTATCACGACACTATCATCATAAGAAGCAACCATTAATTTTTGGCCTTTATGGGTTAAAAAGGCATCATGCAAATGGCGACCTACATTTTTAATTTTGGTGATTGGAAAGCCTTCTTTCAAATCAACTACCCAGACTTGGCCTGCATTTTCCAAAGCAATGGCAAAAATATCGGCAAATGGAGTGCCAATAATCATGCCTGAGTCAGAACTAACCATTTTGCCATCTGGATCTACACCTTCTAATTCCAATACTTTAAGCGGTTCTAAATCAGAATTTAAAATCACAGCATTATGCGGAACAAAAGAACCCGCCATCAGGTATTTACCATCGCGAGACACGCCTAATGCAGGTCCATTAAAACCTGTTTTAATACTGCGCACTGCTTTCATTGAGTACAAATCAACTTTAAATATTTCTGCCGTATCTGTTTTTACATAAGCCCAGCGAGAATTCGCAGGATCAAAATCAATAATATGCGCAGCCGTACCTGTCTCAACTTCACCCACTATTTTATGGGTTTTACTGTTAATAAAGATTGCCTTAGAACCTTTACCTCGCCCATATTTTCCACGAGCAGCCACCCCAATCAAATCATCCATACTGTCAATTTGATAGGTTGGCTTACTTGGTAAAGTACTTTCATCTTTAACATAAACTTTTAAAGACTTTTTCATATCTTTAATAGTCCAGGGTGGATTGCTTTGTTTAGGTGTCGCTTGCAGATGTTTAACCATATCGCGGATATCTGCATCTTTTAATCGGCCATAGAATGGAGGCATTAAAGTCTCAAAACTACCGGTCATAATCAATGACCGAAGTGCAGTTGGACTGCGACCTTTTAAGGTATCAGCATTTAATGCAGGTGCAAGATAACCGCCATGATCAGAACCATGACAACTGGCACAATTATTCTCATATAATTGATGCATGTCTGAACTTGCGTGAACACTACCAGCTAATAACAACAAGCTAGTCGTTGCTGTTAACAGTGTTTGATTAATTTTTATTATTGTTTTTTTCATTTATGGTTCCTTTCTGCCCCTAGAATGATTTACAAATGATAACCTTTTATGAGACAAAATTCATTATCGATATTTTTATAAAAAATACAGATACTTTTTGTCCATCGTCTTCACTGCAACAACTATTAATATGATGGCTAAAAAAAACCAGTGGCGGACCACTGGCTAGAGACTAACGTTCTTAAAGTTAGATTTATCAACGTCCATGCTATAATGCCTCAAAGGAGAATTCCTTGAATCTCCATTAATTTAAACCCCTGTAAATAATTTCGATTCGATACTACTTTATAAGTTACTGAGCTTTCTGTCAACTTAATCAGATTCTTGTTTCTAAACTTTAAAAGCAAAAAAGCTTATGGATAAAACAGCCATGTTTGAAAACATTCAATGCATCTCTGCATTAATTCGTGCTGACAAGCACAAAATATGTGCAGAACTTCGGCTACAGCTAGTGCATTTTGAAGTACTCGATTACTTATCTCGCTCCACAAAATATACAGACACCCCTGCTGCAACGGCTTGTTATTTTGGCATGACCCGAGGCACTGTTTCACAGTCCCTGATGGTACTAGAAAAAAAAGGTTACATAGAAAAGAATAAGGATGAAACAGATAAACGAGTTATTCACGTGCAGTTACTTCCGCCTGGTCTGGCAATTTTAAAAAAAGCACGTAGAACAAAATTATTTAACAAAGCCACTTTACTGCTTAAGCAAAATACAGAAGGTCCTATACAAAAAAAATGCTTTCTAAGCGTGCTAGATGCCTTACAAAAAGCCTCTAACTCAGCATTATTCAGCCCTGCTAAAGAAAACAGACTGCATACAAACAAGCAAGCAACCGTGTTTGATTTGATTGAATATATGGCCGCACTGATACGTTCAGAAGAACGAAAAAGGTGCACAAACCTCAAATTACAAATGGTGCATTTTCAAGTACTGGAATATATTTCCAGTTGCAATAAATATAGCGACACACCAGCAGCGATAGCTAATTATTTAGGCATCACACGAGGTACTGTTTCTCAGACTCTTAATATTCTAGAAAAAAATGCCTACATTCAAAAAACTCAGGACAAGTCTGATAAACGAGTTTTTCACATACAGTTACTTGAAAAAGGCTTTAATATTCTTCAAAAAGCCAAACCTATCGAACTCTTTGAAAAGGCATCGGCGTTATTAAAAAATGATCTAACAACGATCAATAAGGAAGATATTTTCACTAAGGCACTGACCGCCTTACAAAAAGCCAATGATTCATATTCTTTTGGCATTTGCAAAAGCTGTAAACATTTCAGCAAAACACCATCAGGTTTCTTCTGTCTACTTACACAAGAAGAACTCAGCAAAAATGATAGTGAAAAAATCTGCCAGGAACACTCACTTAGCCATTTAAGTTAATCCAGTGTTAGCGTTACGGGTGACGACGCATTTTCATTACATGCTGACGAGAAGCATGCTTTGCCTTGTGATTATAACTGCATAGTAGGCCCGCAGCAGATGCATTGGACGCAAGTTGATTATTGATATCTTTGACTATATCTTTTTTATAGACTTTCACAACATGTCGCTTATACCTCGGCTTTCCCACAGAATATTTTTTCACCAGCGGTGTTGAAGTGACAGCTTTTACCTCGGCAAAACATATTGTGAAAATACACTTAAAATAACAGCACCCAACAATAGTACATTTTTCATCCTAACCTTCCAATTTTTGTAAAAATACATCTAGGTTTAATAGCGAATCAATACTAGGCTGGCGATCAATTTAAAACCATTCTTTTAGTTTGTCACTATTTTAATTTCGATCCGAAACTTTATTTTTCCTTAAATAACTTTTCCTTACCTAATCCTAACTCTCCCGCTATAATAGTGATTCGATATTAAATTATCATTATCTTCCCCTCCCCTTATATCATTGAACAAGCCCATGAAACTTATCATTGCGATTATAAATCCTTTTAAATTAGACGAAGTTAAAGCCGCTATTACCGAAATAGGGGTCACTGGAATAACAACAACTGATGTCAATGGTTTTGGCCGACAAAAAGGTCATAAAGAACTCTATAGAGGCGCAGAATATATCGTAGATTTTCTGCCTAAAACCAGATTAGAAGTCGTTGTAGCTGAGGATAGGCTGGATATAACAATTGAAGCTATTGTTAAAGCTGCTGTTACCGGGAAAATTGGTGATGGCAAAATCTTTGTATTAAATCAGGAATCTGTTATTCGTATAAGAACGGGTGAAACAGGTGAAAATGCTATATAAGGCATTCTTTGCCTCAATAAAACTAACAATCATTTCCTTCTACCCCCTTTACAGCCAGAATAAAATAGGTGTCGAATCGATATTTATTTGACAAAAGCAAATGCTTTTCATTATAGTTATGACTCGACACTAAAAAATAGTAAGGCTAATAATTTCATATAACTAGTCCAATGTAATTTTTAAGTACTCAAACTAAGCACATTCTGCACTTAGAAATGATCCGTCAGGGACTCTGTTAATTTTAGTCTTTCACCCACTGTTTAAAATAATTGAGAAGGTAACTAAAATGTCACAAGTCATCAATGAAAACGAAACTGAAAACGAAAAAGATTATTTCATCTTATATGTAGCCTTATTTGCTGCTATTGCAATTGGCGGTCTACTCGCTGTTAAGAGCAGTGAAAGTGATAAATTCGCCCCTATCAAAGATCAATTAATTGAAGAAAATCGGTTAATGAATATCCGTGTTTTAAATTAAGCCTTTTTCAATTTATACATCCATAAAACTATAAAAATAATTAAAAGTGGAGAAAAATATGAAATTTAATTTAATCGGGTTTGCTCTCGCATTGGCTTTTTTTTCTAATGCGTCATTTGCAACCGAATATATCTATAGAGACTTGATGGCAAATACCTTACCTTCTATCAAGTGTGAATCCACAGCTAAAGCAAAGTTAACGGCAGAAAAACCTTACAAATTAAGAAGGTATGCAAAAAAATTCTGCCAAACACAGGGCTATGGCTGGGGGCTTGAAGAAATTAAAAATAATGGTAAAGCAAGCTGTAATGAATGCACCGATGATAAAACCTTACAAGTATGTTATATGCAAGATGTTGTAGTCAGCTGCAAACGAATCAAACCAGGCACGGTTGGCATGCTTCCAGGAAAAGGCTAAGCAACTAGAAGCCTGTCCTAGAGAAAATCTTTCTGTGAGTGATTTAGCAACTTTTTATGAGGAAAACTTGTTAAATCATTCACTGAAATGACATCAATACAAAGGTCACAAGCAGTCGTGTAACAACTTTGGTTTGATGAATAGTTAATTGAAGTTCCCAAGCAAAGTATCACTGCCATATAAGTTAAGACAATTATTAGCATGAGAACCATAATGCTACCTTTATCATTCAAACCAATATTGGACAGGCTTCTAGGCTATACTACATAATCAAACATCGAATATGGCAAGCATTATGTGGCTTCGCAACAAGTTAATTTTCTTAATCATGTTATCTACTTTCACTCATACTCTCTATGCTGAAAGCAAAATAGCGATACTCGACTTCGAACTTAAAGATTTAACTCTGGCTCCTCGAATACCCGCAGAACTCAAACGTACCGCCTCTATCAAACCCTTACTGGAAACAGAACTTAAAACAGCGGGCTATAGCCTTATTAATATCGACTCAAATAGCCAACAGCTCGCTGATGCTGGTGTGGGGTATTTATTTGACCATCATGATGCCGCAGCACGATTAGGCCAACAGTTTAATGCAGACTATATTTTAGTTGGCAGGCTTCATAAACCCAGTTTTCTATTTGCTTATATGATGGGACACCTGATCCGAGTTAAAGATGCTAAATTAATTGGCAATTATATTTCTGAAGCCAAAGGGCCCAATATTAAACTCACCAGGAAAACCGTTGAAAGCCTAACGGTAAAAATTGATAGAACGCTTGAAAACAAATACACTCCACCAGCCCCTAAAAAGCCATAAAATAGCTGCAACAACTACCTGTCTGTCACTCGCCATCTTTTTTAAAACAGACAAAATTTAACAAAATTAACGCCAAACGTCCCCACACAAGATATACTTAGCTTTAAATATAAGGTAAGCCTAATATTTGGCGACTTAGAAGCATTTTATACTTCAATAATGCAGGCTAAAGTCCTGCGTCCCTTATTAAATATTTC
>Ga0209707_1002299_pt1 | contig 10101 bp, 2 predicted proteins | sample EN4Hudsemesocosm_FD_184630 | JGI IMG/M metagenome (GOLD analysis project Ga0209707, IMG submission 184630) | Methane-oxidizing microbial communities from mesocosms in the Hudson Canyon - EN4B Hudson Canyon (SPAdes) (version 2) | ecosystem: Environmental > Aquatic > Marine > Cold seeps | place... | reverse complement strand
ATTTCTTTTCTTGATTAGATCGAATGACAGTAATTTCATTTTATTGGCAGCAGAAACGACATTCATAAGCGGGGGGCTTTTAAGTAACAGTGTGGTTGTTTGTAATAATACTGTTACTTAGGATGAGAGTGGCAGATTCAACTTTGAAGTGAATATCCATTAAGCATCTAGAGACACGACTCTTTTAATAACTATTATTGAGAGTTAGGAATTAAATAAGCAGGCAACCTTGGCTTCTTATTTTTAGGTTTATTCATAAAATTCAATATGGATTGTACTGCAACAGCAGGCTCATTGAGTATTGGATTTCTATTGGCATTAAATTCTTGTAGGTTAGTTAAGCCATCATTGTCCGCATCTAAACTTGATTCATCTGAAAATAAAGAATCGAAGCCATATTTAATTTCCCAAGCATCAGGAAGACCATCATTATCATCATCTAAATCACAGGCATTACCATGACCATCAAGGTCTGTATCAATTTGATCTAGGTTATTTACAAATGGGCAATTATCAATAGAGTCAAGGTACCCATCATTATCACTATCATTCCCAACCAATATATCTATAGACGGCACAGAAACGGTATGGGAATAGGCATTAGCAGCTTTCACAATATACCTATACTTACTTCCTTCAATTAGGTTAATACTATCAATATAATGAGTATCGGTAACCTTATCAAAACAAACATACAGGCCATCATTTTCACTTCTACAAATATTATAATAATCAGCATCAGTAACCGAATCCCATGAAAATAGAATAGAATTTAGGGATATTGAATTTAATGTAACGACTGGTTTACTGGTTATTATTCGAGTGTCAAAAGCAGTAGAAAAAGTTAATGTGTCTGGCTGGCTCGTTAAACGTGAATTTAAATAGTCAACCGGGTAAACTTCAACATAATAAGTTTGGCCATAATTAAGATAATCTATTACCACATTTCGACTATTTGTATAGGCATAAATACTAGTATTATCTGGTGATTTACCCAATCGAACTTCATATTTCTCATAGCTGATAGTTTTTGAGGGCATATACGATAAAGTCAAACTATTTGAGTTAAGTGTCTGAAAGTTAGTATTACTAATTAAAACCGTATAGTTTTCATCCAAAGATACATCTACTTCACTTCTAGTACTATTAGTAGAAGTATATGCCCCATTAACAGCAATAACACTGTATTTGTATATGGAACCATACTGCACGTCAGGATCAATGAATGATGGTGTGGTTACTGTAGCGACCTCCTGATAGTGACCATTAGATTCACGAGCTATAATATATCCTTGAGCATTTGGTTCAGCATCAAAAGTTACCATTACTTGTGGTAATGAATTAACCATTGTAAATATTGCTAAAATATTTTTTGGTGCCTCAATATCCTGTAAAACAACAGAATGCTCATTTGACTCTACTATTTTACTATCAAATATTGCTGATACTTTCCAAATAAACGGCATACCATTTGATGTGTATTCAAAAAATTTATTTGTTGTATCTCCTACATTACTAAAGTCTAAATCATTCTCTTTTTTTACCAATATTGTATATGAAACTACTGAATTAACTAAAGTATCTACCCACTCCAGTTTTATTGTATTATCACCATAGTGCACACCATCTGGATTAAATGATTCTTCATTATATTTAAGTAACTCCCCATTGATTAAAACTGTATTTGAAGAACCAAATTCATAAGTTCCACTAACAATTTTAACTTCATATTCACCTACAAAATCATTAACAACATATTCTTTAGTAGACTCTCCAATAATTGAAAACAATTTGACCCAATTGTTTTCACCTACTTTTCTCCTATATACAGTGTAATTGGTTGATGCATTTGCATCAGTCGCACTCCAAGAAAAAATCACCTTTTCCCCTATATTCATAACAGACTTATTAATTGCAAATGAGGTGAAATTCACATCAAAAACAATATCTAACGGTAAAACAGATATTCCAATATTTCCTATTAAATCATAAGCTTTTATTTTTAATTCTATTAAGTTAATAGTATTGTCATTTAAAATATACTGATAACTTCTAATTTGTGTATTCGAAATAGTCTCTATTAAAGTTTCAACGCCATTTACAGTTTTTAAAATTTCATATTTTAGTAATTCATCATCATTATCACTAGCAGTCCAATTTAATGTAATTGACTGTCCATATTCTAATGATGTTTCAGAATTAGTAAAACTGACTTGTGGCTCTATCACATCTTGTGAAAAATCTGCCACAGCTAAATATGCACTACCTTCGTCAGGTTGACCTATTGCCATTATTTTATTAGAATTAATGCTCGTTAATTTAGCTATATTTTGAGTATCAATTCGATCACCTACGATTAAGTCATATCTTGACTTTAAATTTAAATCAACCAAAGAAACTTTATATTTACTAGTCGAATTGGTAATTGGTCTATCTGGATCTTTAATTGCATATCCAAAAATACCAATATCAGAAAATAGTTTAGTAAACACTCTTGTTCTGGTTGAATTACTAAAACCTAAATTATAATCATCGTTTATATCTAATATATTATGCAATGTATTGTTCAGGTTAATTAAATTTAAGTTATTAGCATCATCAATTAGCATACCTTTATATTTACTGTCCAAGTCAACTGAATTGTAAAAATATTTATTTTGAGACCCAAAATTAGTATCTAAAGATGAAATTAACAAATCATTATCAAGGTGATACATTTCCCCTAAATACGGCACAAATAATCTATTATTAGAAATCCTGATTGTACTACTTAGATATTCATTTGGGCTGATAGCGTGTTCATTTTCCAGCGTAGGATATATCTTTTTAACTTTATGTCGTCTTTCCTCTACTATGCCACTATCAGGTAAATACCTATAGTGCACGTATACACTTGATAAATAGTTAATAATTTCTATAGAATCTATATTTTGTGATGAACTAATCATTTGATTATAAAAAGTATTCCCAGATTTTTCATATAGATTCAATATGTTTCCATTAGTATCATATGATAATATGCTTGGTATATTATCAATTATTTTAAAAAATTTAAAGTTTTGCGTTGGGAGGTTACCATTATTAATTGAATTTGTTTCAAATATCTTAATAGGCTCTGAAGTTTGTTTAGTATTAAAATCATATGTTAAATATAAATATTGAAAATGCCTACTCATTGCATTGTCATGATTGTCATTACCATCAACACCCCACCACCAAGCTATACTCTCAACAACCATATGCACAATATCATTATCATCAACTTCTAATTGTAATACTTTATTCTTAGTTGATTGATGCGTGCTACCAGATGGAAAGCTAGTGTACTGTGTATTATATACATCAATAATATTCCCAAAAGCGCCATCAAGTTTTGTATTAGCTTTTAAGTCAAATGTATTTGAATTGATTATCCTAGAATTTCCAGCACTATCATTTAACCTAATCTCTAAATAAGCATTGACATTTGCAAACCTATTATCATTGGGTAGTAATAGTTCTATAAAATTACCTACATCAATGCCACTATCATTAATTTCCTCATATAACTCTTCTACTTTTCCATTTGAAAAAAGCTTTATTTGGAAAAACTTAACAGGGTAATCTTGGGCAAGTCTAAGCCCTAAAGAAAATTTATCTCCGACTTGATGACTCTGCACATCATCCATGGTTAACTCTAGTAAATTTGATTCAATAGGGAATGGATAAGATGCTTTTTCTGTAAAGCTATTATCATTTTCATAGACTCTTACTCTTATTTGAGCATCATTTGTTATAAAATCAATATTTTCAGGAATATTCCAATAATAGTCTTCACTGATGCTATCGTATTCATTAATGTAAGTTGTAAGGAGATGCCAACTATCTGATTCTGTAATTTTATACTCAACTGTAGCTTTAGATATTTTTAAGTCATCCGTTGCATTAAAACTGATTCGAAAACTATCACCAAGATTTGGACGAACATATCTACCATCTAAATTATTATAATTTGAAAGACCAACTAAATAAAAAGCAGATAAAATAGGTTCCCCTGTACTATTATATGTTATTGTTTTTTCATATGAGTTATTTGCAGGGTTTACATCTTGATTATCTAAATAAGGCATATCAAAAATAATTTTACTATCACCTTCAATCAATACATTATCATAGGTAATTCCATTATAAATACTGACACTATCTCTAAAATCAACAGTCATAACTACATCTTCAACTGTATTTGGTAGTAACTTTTTCTGCATATAACCATTACCACCACTTCTAAATCTAAAGATCTGCCCATTTTTTTTGTAATATGCCCTAATACTTTCATCATGGCCAACTTCAGTGCCAATATTTTTTATAGAAACCCTAAATGACACTTTTGTGTCTGGCTTAAGTTCTGAAGTCATCTCTACATTGGTAATAGCTAAATCAGATCCTACACTGGATGTTGTAAAGCTCCACACAGGTGATTTTATATATTCACCACCATAGTAATCTTTATAATGTCCATCCTCTCTTACCATTACTTGCCAATAATAAGTGGTATTAGGTTTTAATGGTTTTTCATCTTCTGTTGAAAAATCAAACCAATTTTCCCCCTCTTTTATATTAAATGCTCTAACGCCATACATGCTGGTCGGACTTTCGCCAACACTAATATAGTATTCTAGCTCATCACCATCTTTATCATAGGCACGCCATCTTAAAGTAGGTGTTTTGCTAACTCCTGTGCTTGTTGAATTAGGTTGTTGATAGATAGTATCAAAATAAGGTAAATCTTCAATATTAATTTTAATACTTTGATCTGCACTCCAGGAACTTGTACCTACCCCATTAATCGCTCTTACTCTAAAATAATAGGTTTTCTCATCCGTTAAATTACTAATAGTATAAGAAACTGACTCATAAATATTTTGACCTGCAGCATTATTACCTGCATTTACAGTGGTAGAATTATTAAAATTATAGTTATCTGCATATTCAATTTCATAATAATTAACATTATCTTTATGATTGGAGTCATTAACACGTTGCCAACGGAGCATCACATAATTATTAGTTGTTAACTGCGCTAAGCTACTTAATTGAGGAATATTTGGTTTAACAGTCTCTTTTGGTACAACTGTATCCACTTTTGGAGTGTAATAAAATAAATCTGGATTAGAGGTGAAGGATACATTGTTAGTAGTATCAGTAGAGGTTACTTTAAAATAAATTTGATTATGGTTTTTAGAGTTGGAAATTGTAACCGTTTGACTGCTTTGTTGTTGGTGTTGAGATACTATCTGTGTCCAGTTGGTATTATCGAAAGATGCATAGATCACCACTTGATTTACAGATTTATTACCTTGCCAGTTTATGGTAAAAGTATTTGTATCTTGTTTATATATTTGTGATATTTGGGCTGATGGTTGAATATTAGTTTCAGTCGTATTTTCATTATTATAGCCATCGTAAGGAAGAATATTTACATAGTAATCTCTTTGTATACTTCTACCAGCTTTAGTACTTGCTACAAGAGAAATTGGCACCATATGTGAATTCTCAGAAACTAGGGGAGCTTTATACCTTATTGATGTATACACATTTCCATTACTATTTACTCCTTTTGTATATCCTGAAAGTTCTCCATATAATGGTTCCCATGAAAAATAAATATTATCAATATATTGCTTATCAATTGTCGTTTGAAATATTATTTCCCTTGTTCCACCTGTGATAATTTCAGGTATTGAAGCAATAACTGCCCATGGATCTGCATATTGAAGTTTTTCCTTAAGGCTCTTATCCATCTCTGATTCAGGATGTTGAATATATTCATTATCACAAACATCACCTACTCGCTTTGTTTTATTAATATTATCACTATAGCTCATAAATCTTTGAAAACTATTTGAAGCAAGTATACTTGCTTCATAATAAGATAAATTATTATCTAACAAAAACTTCCTTTCTCGTGTTGTAACATTACAATTACCAGAAGCGATATCATTTAAAACAACTCGTCCAATATTTTCTATAAACTTCGTGCGTAATAGTACATCATTCTTTTCATTCTCAGAAAAGTATAAAGAATCCATTTTTTTAATAAAATTTAGTTGGTCATAAGGCATATAGTCACCTGAATATCCCTGCTGTATAAATGTATTTATATTAGCGCCTAGAATTGCAAAAGCATGCTCACGTGTAATTTTAATAAATGGTTTATACATACCACTCCATGCCCCACTATCAAATCCATTTATTATATTTTTTTCTTTCCCATAAATTAACCATATTTCTTCATTAAAGCTTAATGTCTTTCCAAATTCTGCCGTTTCGGAATCTAAAAACGTTGAATAATCCGTGTTTGTCTTTGACAAAAAGTTTATAAATTCTTCATCAGCATATGGGTTATGTCCAAGTGCCTTCATCATCATAATAGCAAAGTCTTTTCTATTGACTGGATCTCGTAGTTGTGAAACCATTTGATTTGTCAATAGGTTCAAATCAGATTCTTGACGCATTAAATCCAATTTTTGAATAACTGAAATTGCTTGAGCACGCTCTTCCTGGACGAACACTTTATGCAGTTCTGTTGCTTTAATATTTTCTCTCGCTTTAATAAGCTCCTTAAGGCTATCCTCATCATCTATATTAGCTTCAGACACCTCGTTAAAGATAAGTTTAGAATCAATTAATTTATTCAAAAATATTAAATAATGATTGGATTTAGAAACTACAGTACTGTAGTTTTCAAAAACTTGACCTATATTGCTCTCATCAACAGATATATCAGATAAATACTGCTTAACTCCCAATACTTTATCACCCTGTACGAAGTGAACTATTTTTTTTGCGATTCCACTAAAAATATTAAATGATGACTGAATACTACTTGCCACTTTTCCGAATGTAGACATATTTCCTGTATTAAGTGTAAAGCCACTTTCAGACACATCATAAAACTTCATTGCAGTAGCAACAGTATTTAATAAATCATCATTATTAATGCTATTTTCACCTGCATATTTCAAATATCGTATTGAATAGTAATAAAACTTTTGCAACATTACTGTTGATATCATATTAATTTTTATATCATGCTCATTTATCTTTCCATAGTTGTTACTTACAATAGAGTCTCCTTTTAATCCCGTCACCATATCTCTATACAACATATAAACACCAAAAACATCAGTTTCCTTAACAGAATCACTAACAAGACTTACAATAGCTGATGCAACTGGATTACCACTAACCATAGCTCCGACATTTCCTGCAAAACTTGCTACTGAAATGCCTGTACTTGTAATCGCATCAATATTTATTTGCTGTTGTAATTGAGTATAAAAAGTTTCATTAAATTCAAGATTATTAGTATAGGATAAAAAGTTTTTAGTAAAATCTGTTGGGATTGACCCTTCATATTCTGATGGTGTTAATTCCTTTAAATCAAAAACAAAGCTCAATAAGTAATATTTAAAATATTCAAGTGTAGCTTTTCTCTCTTTTGCATCATTAATAGTGGTATACACTTCATTTGAAGTTTCAATAAATTGAATAAAAATTTGAAAATATTTAAATAAGTTTTTAACCGATTTCCAATCGGTTCTCCCTAAATTATCAATAGCTTTTTTAAGATCTTTTTCTCCTGCTTTAATCACCCATGTCGTATTATTGCTATGATTATTAAATACCTTCCTTCCAATTTCTCTAATAACTTTAGAAAATGGACTCTTCTTTCCTTTTGCCTTTTTTAATAACTCTAATAAAGAAGATAAAAACTCTTTCTTAAACTCAAGAGGAACATCTTGTTCTGCAATAGTCGAAATCCCTTTGAAAGACTGAATTAACGGATATTTTTTTAAAATATCCTGTATTTCTTTTAGAAATACTTTGTCTTTAGAGTACTCATTCTGAAATTCAATAAAATCTTCTGCATTAAAATGCTTTATATGACTAAAAAATAAATCTAATATAATAATATTAAAGTCAGTAGCATCATTAGGGTTCGCTATATGCAGTAATTCCTTAAATGGGATAGCAGGGTTTCTTGTGTATTTGTACAGGTCAAAATATTTTAGCCTTTGTGATTCACTAATTGCACCTTTCATATCATTATTGTAATAATAATATTGTGACATCAAGTTTAAAAAATTAGTTTCTTCACTATCAAATAAATTTGATTTATCATCTACGACTACAATATTGCTAGCAACACCTATTTTTCGTAAAACTTTTTTTTCGTTTCTTTCACTATTACTTTCTTTATGATCTTTTTTAATTGATGAGATAACAGCAGAAGCTTCAGACGTCCCATACTCCCTTGAAAATGTTTCGCCATCATATGTCCAAATTCCATCTTCAATATATTCACTAACATGATTACCATAATTAGCATAAGTGGCTTTTTTCTCCGTTCCTCTTGTGAATGCACTTACTGCTTCAACTGAGGGATATCCTGCAGGATAATAAACATTATCTGTACCATCATTACCTGCCGCTGCTACAAACAAAATACCTTCATTAGAATATTTTTCTATAACTTGCTCTAAGCTCTTAGAATACTCACCAGATAAGAAACTCATATTAATTACATCAGCACCATTTTTTACTGCAAAATGAATGCCTTTAATAACATTTTCAGTCGTAATAGAGCCAGTATCATTGACGACTTTCACATCGATAAGTTTTGCATTATAAGCAATGCCTGTTATACCGCGTCCATTGTTGTTTGCTGCAATAATTGAAGCCATTTTCGTACCATGACCATTATGATCAATTGCAACAGATGAGTCCGTAGTGAAATCATATTCAGCAATTACTTGGCCTTTGAGTTCATAATTATTATCATTGATACCTGTATCTAATATGCCAATAATTTTATTTTTACCAAACTCTGTTTTTTTTGATTTCTCAATCGCCTTAATAAAGTAAGCCTCTCCTTTAACTAAAGGGTCAAACACATTAGCACTAACCTCAACCAAAGAAGCTATGGAGCATATAATAATTAAAAATATTACTTTCATAACAGTTTCTGGCTTTAAAGAATTCATCTTGTGATTTTCCCTTAATTTGAATTAAAATAGTTAAATTGATCTGATTTTAGCGGCTCTTACCGATTTCGCGGGGTGACCACATCACGCCTTTCAGTTGAGCGTACTCTTCCCTAGAAAGCATCTTTTTCAGCGTTCTCATCTCTTTTATTCTTGCTTTGTCTGCACAGGATCGATAGCTTTTTGCCACATGAAATCGGTCAACTACAACCTCAACATCCGGTAGCTCTTCATACACTGAATTACTGTAGCCTTCATACATATCAACACAAGCCCCCCGCTGTATTGTTCTTTTAATTTTTGATGTCAGGACAATTTCTTAAGCCTAGCTATCCTATCACTTAATAGTGAGTCACCGACTAATATCTCTGTAAGTAACACAATGCACTTGTGTTACTTAGGTGAGTGAGGTTTACGAGTGGGTAGTGTAAAAGGTAAGTTGTTTAGATGACTATAAATAGTCATGTACCGGAGGACAGCTATCGACCCAAAGCAGGCATTGAGTTATTTTGATTTTTAATCTATACACCACACCCTATTGGCTACACTAACAATAGAGAATGCGCATAACGGATCTTATGTAATATTAGATAAACCTACTACACAAGACAGAACAGGGTTTAAATAAAAATATCGCCTTAAAAAATTAGGCTATGTCACCGTTAAGTGTTGAAAATCTCCAAGAGCATAGTGTAGTAATGTCTCAGGAGTTAAATCGCGATTCTGATCCATTACTCTGCACCATCTCAAATAATTGGACAGATACTTGGTTGCTACTCCATGAAAGCAGTCTAACCATGATTTAAACCGGTGATGGTACGCATTAACATTTTGTATGTGGAATGCTCAGGGCAAGCGCATATAAATTTATATGAAGAAATGACTTAAAAATTGAGCGATACTACTTAATTTTTTGAGAAAGTATTATGTCGCTTAGTTTGATTGAATCCTTTTCATCTATTGAAGACCCACGAGTAGAGAGGCATAAACGCCACAAACTGATTGATATCATTGTATTGACCATTTGTTCTGTCGTGAGTGGTTCTGATGGCTGGGAATCAATTGAAGAGTTTGG
>Ga0209707_1002298_pt1 | contig 10104 bp, 10 predicted proteins | sample EN4Hudsemesocosm_FD_184630 | JGI IMG/M metagenome (GOLD analysis project Ga0209707, IMG submission 184630) | Methane-oxidizing microbial communities from mesocosms in the Hudson Canyon - EN4B Hudson Canyon (SPAdes) (version 2) | ecosystem: Environmental > Aquatic > Marine > Cold seeps | place... | reverse complement strand
ACTCAAGGTTCTCAAACAAGAAATATGTTTAAAGAAATTTTAGAAAAAGAAAATTTTCCAGATTGTGAAAGTTTTGAAATAACAAGTGAAGCAACGTCAGCGACCACGATTATACAAACAGTCATTCATGCTTCAAAAGATGATGGTCAAACCGTATCTATTGTATCAAAAAATGCGATTGATTCATTGGTTAAAAGCAAAGAGTTGTACGAGTCTAGAATTGGTACACAAAAAATGTTAAGAAAACTCTATATTGCTTATAGAAAAGATAGAAAACATGATGCGTTTATAGAAAATGTTGTGGATTATTTAATAAAAATTAAATAATCCGCAAGAATAAAAACTTAGTAATAAAACCCTTCTTTTAAAAGTGCCTTTTTAATTTTTTGCATTTGATGATGTTTATTTTTACACCACATAGGTGATAATAAACTGGGGTCATCTATTCCTGCAGTTACTCTTTGAACAGAGATATTTGAAGGTAACATTGCAATTGATTTTACTATGGTGTCCACGTAAAGTTCTTCAGTAATAGGAACAAAGTTTCCTTTTTTATAGTCGCTTGTTAACATTGTATTTTTAACAACATATAAAGGGTGGAATTTGATTGAATCAATATCAAGTTCAATGGTTTGTTTCAGACTTTCCATCATCATTTCTTGAGTCTCATTAGGAAGTCCATAGATTAAATGTCCACAAACCTTTAATCCTTTTTGTTTGGTTTTTATAATCCAATCTTTCATACTGCTACAATCATGACCTCTATTGATTTCATCTAATGTGACATCATAAAATGATTGTATTCCATACTCAACCCAAATCTCTTTATCATTTGATAAGTCTGCCAGGTAATCTAAGATTTCATCTGTGACACAATCTGTTCTTGTCCCAATGCTCAGACCAATTACATTGTCAAATTCTAATGCTTTTTCATATAAAGCTTTTAGCGTTTCCATTGGAGCATAAGTATTAGTAAATGATTGAAAGTAAACTATAAATTTATTGGCTCCAAACTTCTTTTCTAATTTACTTTTTGTGGCACTAAATTGTACTTCTAATTGTTTTAATTGGTTATCCAGATAGGGGTTTTCTTTATTATCTGGGTGTAATTTAAAAGTGGGTTTTTGTTTTTGTAAATTTGGACTGAATGAATCATTTTCACAAAAAGTACATCCACCTTTTGCCACTGTACCATCAATATTAGGACAGGTAAAACCACTAATACTGATGGGTATTTTATATACTTTTTCGCCAAATTTATTTTTGAAATATCGACCAATAGTAAAGACTGGTTTTACTTCATTTTTTAGATTTAATTTCATATTCATTATTTAATAAAATAATCTCCGTTAAAACTTTCAACTGCGTAGTTAAATTCACTTCCAATAGATTTTCTTAAATCATCTAAAGATAAAAATTCTAATGTATCTGCACCTATATACTCGCATAATTCATCTTTTGTCATACGGGAGCTAATAAGTTCTTCTTTTGTAGGTGTATCAATACCATAAAAACATGGAAATTTTATTTCAGGACTTGCCACTCTAAAGTGAACTTCTTTCGCACCTGCATTTTTAAGCATTCGTACAATTCTTTTACTCGTGGTTCCTCGGACAATTGAATCATCAATCACAAATAATGATTTTCCTTCAATTAAAGATTTCATAGGACTCAGTTTCATTCTAACTTTTAAATCTCTCATCTCTTGTGATGGTTCAATAAAAGTTCTTCCAACATAATGATTTCTAATAATTCCATACTCAAAAGGAACGCCACATTGTGCTGCATACCCAAGAGCAGCTGGAACTCCTGAATCTGGAACAGGTATTACCATATCAGCTTTTATGCCACCACTAACATCATTTTTAGCTAAAGCTTTTCCCATATTTTCTCTGGTTCTATAAACATTTTTTCCATTTATTTCACTATCTGGACGTGCAAGATATACATATTCAAATGCACATGGTCTAAAGTCTGGTTCAAAAAGTTGCACGGATTCAATTCCATTTTTTGTCAAAATAACCATTTCGCCAGGTTTTACATCTCTTACAAATTCAGCATCAACTAAATCAAAACTACAAGTCTCAGAAGCAACGATATACCCACCACTTTTAATTTTACCAATAGATAAAGGACGAACCCCATATTTATCTCTTACAATAAATTGTTTGGTTCTACTTTGAAAGATAAAACAGTAAGCGCCTTTTATAGGCTCTAAGGCTTCAATAATTCTTTCTTGAAGACACTCTTTTTTGCTTCTTGCAATTAAATGTGTAAGATTTTCTGTATCCATTCCAGTTCTAAAAATAGAACCTTGGTCAATCAAATCTTGTCGAACTTCATCTTTATTGATTAAATTTCCATTATGTACAACAGCCATTTCACCAAGTTTATATTTAGCAATTAATGGTTGTGCATCTAAAACAGAGTCAGTACCTGCGGTTGAGTATCTATTATGGCCTATTGCCATATCACCTTTTAAAACACTCAAGGCCTCTTCAGTAAAAACTTCACTTACTAATCCTCTGTCTTTAATAAGACGAATTTTACCATCTGAACTACTACTAATACCAGCAGCTTCTTGACCTCTATGTTGCATTGCAAACAGAGCAACTGAAGCTAATCTAGCAGCATTTTCATTTCCATATATTCCAACTATTGCACACATTTATTTTACCTTACAAAAACAAAAAGTGAAATGTGATGTCTCAAATAAAAAATTTATTCTTATTCTTCAACAAATATCTTTTTGTTTTCCTTTTTAAATTTTTACTACTTATTCTTACTTTCTATTTTATAAACCCAAACAATCATTAATTGAATAAAGACCTGGTTCTTGGTTAACTAACCACTTAGATGCTTTGATTGCACCACGACTGAAAGTATTTCTTGAAGTTGCTGTGTGATGAAGTTCTATAAATTCACCATCATTATAAAGTCCAACAGTATGACGACCAACAATATCACCACCTCTTAAACTCATTACACCAATTTCATCTTGAGTTCGTGCACCGATATCTCCATCTCTTCCACTTACTCTAACTGCGTCAAGATCTAAATCTCTTGCCTTAGCTGCATGCTCTGCAAGGGTTAATGCTGTTCCTGAAGGTGAATCAACTTTATATCTGTGATGTTGTTCAACTACTTCACAATCAAATTCTCTTAATGCTTTGCTGGCTAAACTTACCAGTTTATTTAACACTGCAACTCCAAGACTCATATTTGACGCATATAAAACTGGAACTCTTTTACTGGCTTCCAATAAAAGATTTTGTTGATGTTTATTAAATCCTGTTGTTGCAATTACTAAAGGTTTTGTTCCACCTTTTTCAACAATTTCTTTTAATAAATTTTCAGTGGCAACTGGCGCACTAAAATCAATAATAACATCAGATGCTTCCATAAATGCAGTCATATCATTTGTTACAAGTGTACCCTCTGGAACATTTTTCTTTAATTCATCAAAAACATGACAAGCACTTAATTGTGTTTGCTCATCTAAACCTAAATCATCAATTAATAATGAACCAACTCTACCAGTACTTCCTAAAATTCCTACGTTTAACATATAATTATCCTAAATACTCAATAATATTTACAGCCGCAGTTGAGCCATCACCTGCAGCACATACAACTTGTTTTGCTGCTTCAATTCTAACATCACCTGCTGCGTATACTCCAGGAACTGAAGTTTGCATTTTTAAATTAACGATGATTTCACCTTGTTCATTTACATCACAAAGATAAGAGCCACCATCTTGTTTGAATGGTTCATTTAATACATCTCGTCCAACAAATACAAATGCACCAGGCGCGTCAATTTGTCGTGTGGTTCCATCAATTTTTGATTTAACAATAATACCAGTCACTCCCATATTATCACCAATAACTTCTTCAACGGTTACATTGGTAACTTCTTCAAGGTTTTCAGTCTTTTTCATATGTTCAATAGTACTTGGAGCTGCTCTGTAAGTATCACGTCTGTGCACTAAATATACTTTTGAACACATTTTTGCAAGATAAACGGCTTCTTCAAGTGCAGTATCTCCACCACCAATTACAACAACTTCTTTACCTTTGTAAAAAAATCCATCACAAGTAGCACATGTTGAAACACCTCGACCAAAGAATTTATCTTCACCAGGAATTCCAGCTTTTCGTGGAACTGATCCCGTTGCTAAAAGAACAGATCTTGCTTCTTGAATTTTACCATCTTCAGTTTTAATATTAAACGTATCACCATTTTTAGTCACTTGAACAACTTTGACCATTTCATGTTTTAGACCAAACTTCATCGCTTGAGCTGGCCAGTTTTCCATTAAATCCAAACCAGTCATAACTTCACCTTGACCTGGATAGTTTTCAATTTCAGATGAAGTAGTGATTTGACCACCTGGCATCCCCATTTCAAACATAGTTACGTTCTGTAATCCACCTCGAGTAGCATAAAGTCCTGCAGTTAATCCAGCAGGTCCACCGCCGATTATTGCTAAATCCAACATATTGAATTCCTTGTGTTATTTATTATTTTATTTACTGTTTTATTTAAGGGCATAATAATACTCAAAACTTATTAAGTTTAAGGTTAATTAAAAAAATGTAATATTAATGATTAAGGTACAATTTACAATAAGTAGAAATTCGTGAGATTTAAATGGAATAAAGGCAGATTTACTGCCTCTATTTTATAGTTGGTGATTGATTTTATCAGTTAAAGCTTGTTTAGAACTTGCTCCAACAACTTGATCCACTATTTCCCCATTTTTCATGATTAAAATAGTTGGTATTGATCTAATTCCATATTTAACTGCTAAATCTTGTTGTTCATCAGTGTTTACTTTACAGATATTAGCTTTGCCTTCAAAATCACCTGCTAATTCTTCAATAACAGGAGCAATCATTCGACAAGGTCCACACCAAGGTGCCCAGAAATCAACTAAAGAAACACCAGTGTTTACTGTTTCTTCAAAATTATCATTTGTAAGTTCTAAATATTTGCTCATAACGAATCCTTCTTAAAATTGAGTATAAAAAATTATACAGATATTATCTTAAATATAGGGTAAATATTCCTATAATCTTTTATAAATTTTATTTTAGATAAAATAAATACCTTAAAAATTTTACATATGGATATATAACATGGATGTTAGACAAGAATATTTAAACTATTTTAAAAGTAAAGGACATGAAGTAATTGACTCAATGCAGTTAGTTCCTGATGATCCCTCCCTTTTATTTGTTAATGCTGGGATGGTACAATTTAAAGATATATTTACAGGAACAGTTCCAAGACCTACAAACCCAACAGCAACCAGTTGTCAACTCTGTATCAGAGCAGGTGGGAAACATAACGATTTAGAAAATGTAGGATACACAGCACGTCATCATACACTTTTTGAAATGCTGGGTAATTTCTCTTTTGGTGATTACTTCAAAAAAGATGCCATTGCTTATGCATGGGAATTCCTTACAGTTAATTTAGCAATGCCTATTGATAAATTATGGGTAACGATTCATGACAGTGATGATGAAGCTTTTGAATTATGGCAAAAACATATAAGCGCCGATAGAATAAAAAGATTCGGAGACAAAGATAATTTCTGGTCAATGGGTGACACAGGAGCTTGTGGCCCTTGTAGCGAAATATTTTATGATCAAGGCGAAGAAAATTTTTCAAGTGATGAAGATTGTTTAGGTGGAGAAGGCGACCGATTTTTAGAAATTTGGAACCTTGTATTTATGCAATATGAAAGAACTAAAGATGGAAAATTAAATCCACTTCCAAAACCTTCAATTGATACAGGGATGGGATTAGAGAGAGTTATTGCTATTAAAGAAGGTGTATTAAATAACTTTGATTCTTCAAACTTCCAACCTATTATTAAAAAAGTAGAAGCACTTACAGACAAAACACACACTCCTGAAACAATAGGAAGTTATAGGGTAATAGCTGATCACTTAAGAGCAACAGCATTTATGCTTTCTCAAGGGATACTATTTGATAAAGAAGGTCGAGGATATGTTCTCAGGCGTATTTTGAGACGTGCAGTAAGACATGGTTACTTATTAGGTCTGCGAAAACCATTTATGGCTGAACTTATTGATACTTTGTGTTCTATTTTAGGAAGCCACTATACCGAATTGGTTGAAAAATCTTCGTACATCAAAGAGCAACTAACACTTGAAGAAGACAGATTCTTTAAAACAATTGCAAGTGGTATGGCTCTGTTTGAAGAAGAGTTACCTAATACTAAAGGTAAATTTTCTGGAGAAGTTGCATTTAAACTTTATGATACCTTCGGATTCCCATTAGATTTAACGCAAGATATGCTTCGAGAAAAAAACATGGAAGTCAATACTGATTTATTTGATGAACTCATGAACGCTCAACGTGCAAAAGCAAAAGCGGCATGGAAAGGCAGTGGAGATAGTTCAAATGAAGGCGACTTTAAAAAACTTCTTGAAAAATACGGTACGAATGAATTTGTAGGGTATGAAAATGTAACTTCAACATCTATGATTGTTGCCCTTTTAGATGAAAACTTTAAAGAAGTAAACATTCTCAAACAAGGTGAAACCGGTTGGATTATGTTAGACAAAACTCCTTTTTATGCTCAAAGTGGTGGACAAGCTGGAGATGTGGGTGCACTTGAAGGTAATGATAAAATTGTAATGATACAAGATACTCAAAAGTTTCACAATATCAATATGTCAAAAATAAAAGTAGAAACTCAATCTTTAATGAAAGATGAATATGTTGATGCGATTGTTGTAAACAGATATGAAGTTGCAAAACATCACAGTGCAACACACTTACTTCAAACAGCACTTAAAATTGTTTTGGGTGATAATGTATCACAAGCAGGTTCATTAAATGCTATTTCAAGATTAAGATTTGATTTTACCTATCCTAAAGCTATGACACACTCTCAAATTGAAGAAGTTGAAGATTTAGTTAACACTATGATAGCTCGTGGTCTTACAGGTGATGTTGAAGAATTACCAATTGAAGAAGCTAAAAAAAGTGGTGCCATTGCTATGTTTGGTGAAAAATATGGAGATGTTGTACGTGTGGTAAACTTTGGTGATATATCGGTTGAATTTTGTGGGGGAACTCACGTAAAAAACACTTCGGATATTGGAAGTTTTTATATCACTAAAGAAAGTGGTGTAAGTGCTGGAGTTCGTAGAATCGAAGCAGTATGTGGTTTAAGTGCCATTACCTATACAAAAACGATCATTAATCATATGCAAAATATTAAAGATGAAGTTAAAAATAACAATGCACTCGTAGGTATCAAAAAATTAAAAGACCAAATTAAAGAATTAAAAGCTGAATTAATCGAATCTCAAAGTCAAACAGCAACACCAGTTGCTGAAACTATGATTGGGGATACAAAGGTTGTTGTTGATGTTGTTAAAAATGGTGATATTAAAAAAATAATTGATGACTTAAAAAATGGGAATGAAAAAGTTGCTGCATTACTATTACAAGCAAAAGGTGATAAAGTAATGATGGTTGCTGGAAGTAAAAACACAAACATTAAAGCTGGTGATTGGATTAAAAATATTGCTCCAATCGTTGGTGGTGGTGGTGGTGGAAGACCAGACTTTGCACAAGCGGGTGGAAAAGATGTCTCTAAAATAGATGAAGCAAAAGAAAAAGCTTTATCTTATGCAAAAGAAAACTTGTAGCAAACACTATGAAAGAGCTGTTTATACAATTTCCTACACTCATTATATTTTTACATGTAATGAGTGCAGTAATTTGGGTAGGAGGAATGATTGCAATGAGATATGCGGTTCATTACTCCATGCAAAAACAGCTTGAATCAACAATCAGACTTGAACGATCATTAGAAAATCTAAAAAAATTCTTTTATTTAGTTCTTCCTTTTATCGCCCTACTTCTAGGAACGGCATTTATACTGATTTTTGGTTTAGAATTAAAAGATACTCCACTGTATAAATTTGTGCTTGTTAAAGAGGGTCTTTGGACGATTATGACCATAATTTATTTCACAGTTTTTATAAAAAGATATAAAGCAGAAAAAGCTTTTTTGAGAAGTGATTTTATGGCGACTAAATTGCAACTTCAAACTATTGCTAATGTTTATATTCCACTGAATATTGTATTGGGTTTAATTGCTATTTATTTAGGTGTAACTCTTAGAGGGTTTTAATCCTTAATTTTTTATCTCATATTTTTATAAAAATAACTATTAGATAATCCCATTCTTTTTGAATAACTCTATATACTCTCTATCTGAACCCGTAATATGAGTAATAAACCATTCAATTAAAAATTTTAATACATCCATAGATTGCTCTTTGGTTGCCATATCTTTCTTTTTAGTCTTTTTATCAAAGCCTTTTTGAATACCTTTAAAATATTCTATAAAGTATTTGTGTTCACTTTTATGAAGATCTTTTTCAGGAAAATCAAATTTCTCAAAATACTCTTCTTCTACGGAGAAATGGTATTGTGTATAATCAAGTAATTCTTCCACAATTTTAGAAAGTACTTCTTTATCTTTTCCATCATTTAATGCTGTACTAAATGAATTGATTATTTTACAAAGTTTTTTATGTTGGGAATCGATAAGTCCAATTCCAGTGTCCATTGTTTCACTATCCCATTTAATTAAAACCACAAAAACTCCTATTTGAATATTCTACTTATATTGTAGCAAGTCAAAACAAATTAAATCATAAATTAATCATTTATTTATTAATCAATATTTCGATAAACTTCAAAATTAAATTAAGGAAATCAATTGGCAACCATTAAACATCTATTTATTTTATCTTTTATACTTCTAATATCTGTATATCTTTTTGTATTTGGGCAGACTAAAACAATTGAAATACTCACTAAAGAGTATCTGTTAATCTTATCAGTCATACCTATTTTAATGACACTGTTTTATTTGAAAAACAGACTAAAAGATTTTGAAATAATTGATTTTAATAAAAACAACCAATTTTCACTCAAATCCAGTATTGGGTTTTTTCTTGTTTTTCAAGTTGTCGATTATTTTTATGAAGATGGATTTATAGGCATGATTTCTCAATGGTTTTTATATTGGGTATTAGGGATTATCACTTTTCTATTATTACAAACAATTAATTACTTTAAAAACTACCAACTTCTAAAGCAAAAATCTTAACTATTTAATTTTACAGATATAAGGCCAAATTACTTTTGTATCTTTTGGTCTGACTTCTCCATTTTCTAACATACAGGGAATGGGTATTTCTTTTTCTTTATTGCTCAAGGCTTTAAGTGAAACAGAGTCATATGGAGAAGTTTTCTTATATAAAGCATTAGGATCCATCCAATAGGCATCAACTGGAATTAACATTTTCTCATTAATCATATATTTTTTACTCTTTGAATAAAATGCACCTAAATGTAAAGCATCTCGTCTGTCATGACCAAAGTCTTTTCTTTTTTTATTACTGAAACTGTTTCCATGTCGCCTTTTTGCTTCTCGTCCTGAAATTCCAGTATTACTTGTTTTTCCTATTACTTGACCCATATCTATTTTTTGACCTATTTTTATATCTGGCATTTCTTTTAAATGAGTATATTGGGTATAAACCCACATAGGTAAATTGGTATCAGTAGGAGAATGCCTTATAATAATCTCAATGCCTTTGGGATTTTGTTCATTCATAAATTTTGCAACCACAGTTCCAGAAGCAACTGCTAAAATAGGAGTACCTCTTGGGGCTGGAATATCAATTCCACCATGATAAGCTTCACGTCCTCTTACTTTCCTGTAATCCTTTGCCCAATATTCATCTATTCCTCTGCCCTTTAAATCTTCATCAAATTTAGGGGACACTCCTGTTGATATCATACCTCTGTTTTTAGCATAAGAAGGATTTATTCGGCGACCTTTTCCAAAACTTTTCATAACTTCTGGTTTTAAATCACTTCTATTAACTTGATCATCTAATATAGACATATCATAGGTTTCTTCAGCAAACAAGTTGGTTGTATTTAAAAATAAAAAACATACAGTAAAAAGAAGGGCAGTTTTAATCATAGGTTTCTCCTAAAAAAAGTATTCTAAAGTATATCAAACAAGTTTT
>Ga0209707_1002296_pt1 | contig 10105 bp, 14 predicted proteins | sample EN4Hudsemesocosm_FD_184630 | JGI IMG/M metagenome (GOLD analysis project Ga0209707, IMG submission 184630) | Methane-oxidizing microbial communities from mesocosms in the Hudson Canyon - EN4B Hudson Canyon (SPAdes) (version 2) | ecosystem: Environmental > Aquatic > Marine > Cold seeps | place... | reverse complement strand
CCAAAATATTTAGTGGTGCTGCAGGTGTAATAAATATAAAAAGTAAGCAATATACACGCAACCCTTATGTATCAGAGCATGCTAAGCGGCGAGCTAAAGGTATTTGCCAACTATGCTTACAACCAGCCCCATTCCAAACTAAGAATGGTGATCCATTTTTAGAGACACATCATATTCAGTGGCTTTCTAAAGGCGGGGAAGATTCCATCAAAAACACCGTGGCACTGTGTCCAAATTGTCATAGAAAAATGCACTTACTTAACCTTGATATAGATAGATTGCGATTAGGTAAACGGGTTGATTATAAGTTATCAGGAGATAGTTAATGATGCATTATCATACTTAGGATAAGGGTTTTGAATACCATTGAATTTTATAATGCACAGGCTGATACCTTTCAGCAGCAATATTTATCTCAGACTGCAGAGACTGTACATGGGTCATGGCTTTATGATTTTATACCGGCATCGGGGCAAGTTCTTGATGTTGGTGCTGGAGTAGGAAGAGATGCTAAATGGTTAGCTGAATTAGGTCTAGATGTTATAGCTGTAGAGCCGGCTTTTGGGTTAAGAGTGCACGGCCAAACATTAACGAATAACCATTCAGTTTATTGGCTTGATGACCAGCTACCTAGCCTAGATAAAACCTACCAGCTACAAACCAAATTCGATTTAATTTTATTAAGCGCCGTATGGATGCATATTCCAGCCAGTCAACGAGAGCGTTCTTTTAGAAAGCTATCTAACCTACTCAAGCCCAGTGGCCGTTTAGTTCTCTCTCTCCGTCATGGAGAAAGTCCTGACGCTAGAGTCATGCACCCTGTTTCTGTCGATGAAATATCGAATTATGCACAACAGCAAGGCTTAAGTGTCAAAGCTGTTATTAGCGATGACGATAAATTAAAACGGCCTGATGTCTTTTGGGAAACCGTTGTCTTAGAACTACCCGATGATGGCTCTGGTGCTTTTCCAACGGTCAGAAATATCTTAATGAATGATTCAAAATCATCAACCTATAAACTGGCCTTAATTAGAGTTTTATTAAGAATTGCGGATGGTTATCCTGGCTCTGTTTTAAGAAGAGAGAAAGAGTGTGTTATTTTACCTCTAGGCTTAGTTTCTTTATTATGGGCTCGTCAATACAAGCCTTTACTTGACCTTCACGTACAGCAAACTAGCCATAGAAAGAAAGGGCTAGGTTTTATAAAAGAGCAAGGTTGGTTAAAACTCCAAAGTAGGGCCAGTGCAGATTTTTCCATTGGTCATTTGTTTGTCTCTGATGATGCAAAGGCACTTGATAGAATGTTGAAGGATATAGGGGCAACGATTAAAAATATGCCTGCTAAATTTATTACTTTACCTAATACAGACAAGCAGGTATTTGAAGTTGAGGTGTTCCGTAAAACATTCAACGGTGATTCATTATTTACTGACTTAGAAACACTATCTAAATATGGTGAGTTCTCAGTACCCACTAAAATATGGAATTTAATGTCACTGTATGCGTGTTGGATTGAGCCAGTAGCTATTAATGAATGGATCAATGTCATGATGAGTTACGAAAACAACAAAGCTCAGTTTAATGAGAGACAGTTATTTTCAGCTTTGACATGGATAAACCCAGAAAGAACAACAACCATTGCACGTCGAAAAGTTGAATTTATCAAACTCTCAGGGCGGAGTGTTCATTGTGTATGGAGCTACTCTAAACTACGTGATCATTACCATATTGATCACTGCCTCCCCTTTGCTAGATGGCCTAACAATGACTTATGGAATTTGCTGCCTACATCAAATAAAAGTAACCTAGAAAAAAGTGACAAACTAGCAAGCAGCCAACGGCTTCACGATGCAAAAGAAAACATACTGCACTGGTGGTCTGATGCTTGGGTTGGCAATACCAACCAAGAAAAAAGGTTTTATACAGAAGCTACAGCTTCTTTACCTGGATTAAATCATAATTCCGCTAACCTAGATGATGTCTTTGATGCACTTAAGTTACAGCATATTCGCATTAAAGAAATGCAACAATTACGAGTGTGGTAATTAACCCAGGTTATGGCTCTACTTTAACTAATGAATTCTAAAAACTTAAAAAAACTGGTTACAGTCTCCATGCCTTATGGAAAATACAAAGGCCTAATCATCGCAGACTTACCAGGACATTACCTTAATTGGTTTGCACGCGAGGGCTTTCCATCCGGTGAACTAGGGCGTTTATTAGCACTGATGCAGGAGATGGATCACAATGGTCTGAAGCATCTTCTTGATCCGTTAAGAAAGTAACTTACAATGGACTATCAAAACATCCTATCCATCACTTCACTCCCTGATTACAACCAAAGTTGCACGACCACAACACAACGTGCCTAAGTTGTCTCTTTCGGCTTTTCGGAAAAGTGGACATATCGGGATCATTTCATCCTATACAATTTACATTCTCTAAAAATAATAGCTAATTAAGTATGAAACCAACAATTGAAATTAATGGCGAATGGTATGAATGTGAGTTTCTATATCCTTTCAAAGAACCTCCCATAACAATACCGAGGCCACTCGGAACGAGTCGGTGGCTACCTCCCAAATATAATGCAAAGCTCGTATTGAATATAACCATTACTTCTGGAAGATATAATATTAACTTCTCCGGTAAACAGTTGGTTTTTGAAGCAGAACGACATACCATTGATGGTTTGTTGGGTAATGTGTAAAGATTAGTAAAACAACACCTCAGGAATTGAGCCACTTTCCTCACCAGAAAAACTCAACTCCACAACCTCACTCCGAATAGCCACCATATTTGAATATGGTGGCCCGAACCACTTGTCCTCGCATAATGAAAAAAACGTCACTTCTAGGTGACATTATTTGACTGAATTAAAATATAGTTCTTTTCAAAATATAACCAAGGAATAAAAGATGCCAAATTTAGTTGATCCATTTAATGCCTCAGAATGCCGAAAAATAATTCAAAACTGGAAAAATAGCTCTGGGGCAAAACAACAAGACATAGCACAAAAGTTAAACATACAACATAGTGCTGTATCACCTTGGTTCGCACCAAATTCAAAACAAGCTAAACCCATGCCTGTAAGTAGGGCAATGGAATTAAAAAAATACTACCCTGACTTCCCCTTGAAAGAGTATTTACGATCCCTGATAGACTTTCACGAAGAGTATAATCCAAGCGATGAAAAGCTAACTGGTATGTATGCATTTATAGAAGCTTATGGTGAAATAATAGGTTATGGATATTGGGCTCAAGAACTTAATAAATATTTTTCAGTAATTACTGTAGTTGAGAACTTATTTAGAACTGAACTACCAAAACAACCAACAGATGAACAAAAAGATATATTTAAAACAGCATTAGAAAAAATAATGTTAAAAGAGATTGATTATGAAAATGCTAATTAAATAAACGAGGACTCTAATCAAATGGATATATATAAGCAGTTTGACGAGGATTTAAAGAGTTGTAAGAAGTGTAAAAAAATACTTTCTGAATTCTTTGTCGATCCGTGTAAATCAATAGAACGTGTGAAAGAAAAACCAATAGTTTCAGGAATCCGTCAAAAACCAATCCTGCTTATGGGACAAGCCCCCGGCTTAACTGAATATGAAACTGGTAAGCCCTACCAAGGCCAAGCGGGGAAAAAAATACGTGAAATTTTCAGAGGGATTGGAATAGAAGATTTTGATTCGCTAGTTTATTCTTCTGCTGTAGTTAAATGTTATCCGGGTAGAAAATACAAAACTAAAGATAGGCCTAGTTCAGGTAGTGAAGACAGGGCTCCAACGACAGAAATGATTAGAAACTGTAGACCTCTGCTAGAGCAACAAATAGATTTAGTTAATCCACAAATTATTATCACTTTAGGCTCGTTTCCATTAAAAGCATACTTAAGGTTATCTGATCAGCGGACATCTAAAATAAAATTAGATCAATATGTTGGAAAGTCAGAAGCATGGGATGAAAAATTAATTATATTTTTCCCACATACTTCTGGTGGAGCAAGATGGTTGAATACTACATCCAACAAAAAACTTTTTATCAAAGCACAAACTTTATTAAGATCCGCACTTATTGACAAAGGCATTATTACCGCCTAAATCATACCCTCCAACACATCAGGAGTTGAGACACTTTCATCACCAGAAAACCTTAACTCCACAATCTCATCACCAGGCCGCAACCAAAACTGAACAACAACCTCACCGCGAATAGCCACCATATTCAAATAATCATCCAAATCTCCTGCCCTCGCATAATGCAACCGAACCGTACTCCCACCAAAAATGACAGGATGATACAACTCGATATTATTCACATTTACCTGCAATCCAGAGTCAACAAACAATTCACCCAACAAATAATAATCATGATTAGCCTTTAGGTTATCCACTAACCAACGTAAAGAACGGCCATTCATATTAACTCGCTGCGTAATCACCCGTAACGGATCGCCTTTAATCAACACAGCTTCAGTCGGGTAAAGATTGTGATTAACCTCACTCTCCCCTACTGCTCTGGATTTACCGTTATATTCGACAATCAAGCCGCCCTGCCATGCCCCCAATATAGGACAGTTACATTCAATATGCTCTAGCGTTAAATTGTCTATCGCCTTTAATTCCAGTGTGTGAAAGTTCTTACCCTGAACTTTCACATATTCATCATGTGCAATTTCAAAGTTTCTTAGAAGTTGATGCAACCCACCCCGTAACCCTAAATTACTCATTGGGTACAATCCAATGCAAAAGACTACTATCGAACACAGCAATATCATTTCAGCCTTACTGCCAACCTGAAGCCTAAATTTAACCTTCCCAGGCATGACCCCACCCGTATTGGTGATGGCCAAAATAAATCCACACCCCGAATATAAGCCATATCAATCTGTAAATGCGACCAATACCCCCCAACTATCGCCCAGAAATATAATGGATATGAAGCATACAAAGGAGAAGCCAAAGTACATAGAATAGCCACGCCAATAAATGAATGGGTAATCGTTCGATGGCCAAAGTGCTTTTCTAATGGGACTGAGATAAAAAATAGCGGTCGACCAAGTTTTGAGGTAGGTAAATCAATATCTGGCATTAATGAAAATAAAGCCGCAATAGCCCAGGTAGCTATGCTAGTTTTGTATTCAAATACTGTCGCACCACCCAAGTATAAAACGGATGAAAATGCTATGTGAGTTCCTGCTAACATAGATGTTAATACAATATAGTATGATATGACATCATACTATTTAATATCATTCGATATAACATTACCGCCCTACCCCTTTAAATATAAAGAACTTAAAGGTTAAAAATAGCGCAACACCCATTCCTCCCATGATATAAAGAGTCTTATCACCGGTTCCCATACCAATGTAACGCATCGACACAATCAATGCTCCTAACAGCATAACCATAGGCGTAAAATCCAAATATTTTACCCCTGCATCATGTCGCATTTCTCTTACTTTCCGTTTATCTATAATCCTTTCTTTGCTAGATTCTTCTAACATATCGAATATGGCTTGTGGAATACCGCTAGATTGCTTCACGACATGTGCAATATATTGATCAGGGGATTCAATTAGAATTCCTTTGCTAGTTATATACAGCTTAACCATCTCCCTAACCACTACTGGAGGTAACTTTTCAACGCTGATTGACACCCCATGCTTGAAACTGCACGGGGACAGGTTCGTGTATTTAAACGGTTAGATGCGGCTGTTGGCGTGTTGTTTGAAATTGGGTTTAGTGAAATTAAGATTTTTAAGTAATGGATTATCTAACTTCTATTAGTCGCGCAAATCAAATGCAATCTCCACTTATTAGGGCTTTCGATATAACGTTCAGTAAAGATAATATCTTTTGACTCTGAATACTTGTCATTTAATTTTACTATATATTCCCTGAAAATTTGAATGGCACAATTATTTCTGTGAAAAGTTATTCCCTCTTTTTTGAAAATACACTCATATTTATCCAGATACTCCATATTTCTTTCTAAGATAAACATCACAAATTCAGATGAGTTTTCAATATCTCTTTCAATAGATTTTGCCAATCTTTGGTTTGTTTGTTTTTGGTAAAATCGTAGCATTTTTAGAATATCAAATTCAAATTGAAATATCATAATTATTATTCCGCTTATCTTCTATCAACGGATTTTGATTTATATTAAGAAACTCAGAAAATAAAATGGCCTGAAACTGATCCTCTAGTTTTTGAAACATTGAAAAATCATTAATTGACCTAGTAATACTTTTTTTAACATTCGAAGTCTCAAGTACATCTTTCGATAAAATCATACCTTTTATTCCTTTTGTTATTTATTTAAAGCCGACCTCAATCCCTTAATACGATTAGCGGCCTGCTCATAGCTTTCACCAGGTTTAGCATACTTCTCAATTTCTTTCTTGGTTACATACTTAGGCAACCCCACAGGTATACTATTTTCTTTAGCTGCTTCCTTCCTTGAAAACATCACCACATCATCTTCCATTGAAATATGGTATTCAGGCAGATGATTGGTCTCTGTTATTTTCTTGATATTAAATCGTAGAAGTTTCATTTGCGAAGTAACGCCCAGCTTTTCCTTCAGATTGACTAGATTTATCTTCCATGCCACTTGGTTTCCGCAATGCTTTCTAGCTAGCTCGTAGAGTCTTCTTTCTGTCGGTTTCCTTAACCTGAAATAATCCTTATCAATAGTAAGGACTGCATCCCCAAGAATTGAGTTATAAAACCAGTCAGATAATTTAACCTCGATAGCAATAGCCTTTCCTTTGGTATCCTCCTTTATGATTCCCCAGCTCTCTATTAAACCAAATTCTTTGATTTCTTCCACATCACCTGTTTTTATATTAGTTTGGATCAATGTACCATTGAGACGCTCTAAGCCCTCTTTCAATAGCTGGTATTGAGTCCCACCTAAGCTTTTGTTGGTTGAAACAATGTAATCGTAACTGGTGAACCGTACTGTCTGTGAAATAGGCTCGCCTGAATTTTTAGCATTCATTAACGCACTAGCTAGGTACAACAAAATATCTTTATCAAAGATAGTAGCTAAACCTGTATAACTCGGTTTTATTTTTATCGTTGTACCATTACGCTCATATTCAAGCATACGGTGATCGGGCTTTTTTGAAAGCGAAAAAACAGGATGTTCCATACTTGCGATATCATCTTTGAATGAATCAAAAATATCACAAGTAAAAAAATCTCTCTGTTTGTGTCTATCAGGAAGTAATGAATCGGCCATTAGTATTGGTATATCAAAAACCAGTTGAAGCCTAATAGTACCTTATAACTATTGGTATATCAAAAACTTTATAGGTAAAAATAAGGGGAATTAATAGTATTGTAAAAGTCTAACCAAACCTTGTAAAAGTCTAACCCAATGTTGTAAAAGTCTAACCCAATGTTGTAAAAGTCTAACCAAACCTTGTAAAAGTCTAACCGTTTATTTTTGAAAGCACCGAATACCAAGGCTTACAGGGCATTTTTCAGCCCTGTAACATATATTAACTATCTTTTAACTTATCTAACTGTATGAATTTTATTTATTGAAGAGCAAAAGAACAGAATTATGAATCTTTAATTTCTTTTTCTACTTTCTCAAACGATTTATAAACTTCAAGCTTACCTTCCAGTTTAGCAATTATTTTTTCAGCATCAGAAGCTGTTTTAGTAGTCCTTTTTAATTCCGCTTTAATTGTTTTTAGTTCATTTGTTGATGATTCGTATCTCACCCCAACTTTTTCAAGTTCAATAACTCGACTTGATAAGTCAGTTTCTTTAGATTTAAGCTCCGTTTTCAATTGCTCATTCGATTTAACAGAAAGATTCAATGAAGTTTGTAACTTATGAGTTTGCATATCAAGAGACTTAATTTCAGCCTCTTTTGAAGCAACTTCTTTAGTATGACTGTTTTGCAATGCTTGTTTTTCTTGGGTAGCTTTCTTGCTTAAACTATCTAACTTTTCAACTTGGTTTTTTAAATCAATTATTTCGTGTTTTAATTGATCGTTGTCTTTGCTTAAACCAACATTTGTCTTTTCCGAATCATTCAAAGAATTTGTTGTTGCTTTATGATTCTCAAATTCATTATCAAACTGACTTTTAAGGGTAGAAAACTCCTCTTCTAACCGCTCTATTTTTATAGACTGAGCTTCAGAAAACTTAAATGCCTCCTCTACCTTTGCTTGATTCGCTATTTCAGCTTGTTTTAGTGCTTCTCTTTGAATCTCAAGTTCATTATCGGTAATGTTTTTGGCAACATTCCACATCTTCTTGAGTAGATCCTCACCGTCTTTCGAGAGTTCAGAGGGTAGTTGAACCACCGCTGGTAAAGATTCTGCTTCAATAGCTTGCGCATCATCAGAAATATTCCAGCTATTTAAGTATTTGGTAATCGTCGTAAGACTACCTCGACCTATTTTTTCGAGTAAATTTAGTGAAGTAGGGCGTTCGCCTTGAGCTGCAATTTCAGCACAAGCAACATGAACCTCTTCTTCAGTGAGTCTTATAGCCATATCTGTTATCCAGGTAAAAGTAGATTTAAATTAAGGATAACACATAATTACACTTAAAATCGTAATTACTGTAATTACATAATTATGATTATTACATAATAATTAATTTATCCTTTATTGCATCGCCTTGGGCTTATTCATGAGTCTCTTGGTTTATCATGATTTTGTATAATAGGAAGCCAACCCTCTCATAATGAACCTATATATTAACCCTATAACGGTATAACCTGGCTGCGAGAAAAAATGAATTATCAAATACTCCCTCTCCTTACAATCCTACTGTTTTCTTGTGTAGCCAATGCACAAGAAGGTAATTCAACATTTCAAAGCTTTAATAAAGCAAAGAAGGTATTAGCAGGGCAGGTCTATAGTCAACTACCCAACAAAACACTATATTGCGAAGCTTCTTTTAAAGGTAAGAAGATCACAGACTCTAATGGCTTTTATTCTTCAAAATATAAAAAGCGAGGCAAGAAAATAGAATGGGAACATGTAGTACCTGCTGAAAATTTTGGGCGCACGTTTTCTGCATGGCAAGGTCATCCTCTATGTGTTACCAAGAAAGGCAAGTCATTTAAGTGGCGAAATTGCGCTTCTAAAGTGAATAAAGACTATCGCTATATGGCAGCTGATTTATACAACCTTTATCCAGCCATAGGGGCTGTGAATGCTTTAAGAAGCAACTATCGTTATGCGATGATTACAGGAAAAACTCTGGGTGATTGTGAGATAGTTATTGATGATCGAAAAGCAAACCCACCTAATCGAGCAAAAGGTGTTGTTGCTCGGGTTTCTCTTTATTTTGATGAAACGTACAAACGGTATAGCTTAAGTGATTCTCAGCGTAAGCTGTTTGAGGTGTGGGATAGACAATTTCCTGTTACTGAGATTGAGTGCAAACGAAATAAGATTATCGAGAGCATTCAAGGGAATATTAACCAGGTAATGAAAAGCCGTTGTGGATATTGATAGTTTATTGGCTAAAGAGGACTTGGAACCTCCTGAAACCCTTGATAAAGCAGTAAGTCGATTAATAGATATATTGTCATCTGAAGAAAAAATGGCCGTTAAAATGCTTCAGGAAGAAGATTTAATTGATCTCCATTTTGGACTGGGCGCTTCGATTAGAAATGCATTTAGACTGCATGACCTCAAGAGTCCATTATTAAAATCATGTGGTGAATTGCATCCTGATGATGCTTCTTGTGTCATTATTAATGCGCTGTGGACTAAGTTAAACAATAGTAATAGTTTTTAAAATCGTAGAGGAAATATGATTCAATTATTAGATTTAATCAAGCAAGCTGGTTTTGAACGTCTTTCTTGTTAGAGTGAACATAATCACATAGGCGTAAACTGGTAAGGATATGAAATGAGTTATAAAGAATATAAAGTAGAACATATCGTTGAAGGAGGATGTGGTATGACACCTTTTAGAATAGTTTTTAACTACTTACTGATGGCTTATACCTGCCATTCTCACCATTGATTTTCTAAAAAAACCATCACTGACAACAACACAAATTTTTCTTAAAAAAACATGATAACGTCGATTAAAAAAATTAT
>Ga0209707_1002294_pt1 | contig 10110 bp, 7 predicted proteins | sample EN4Hudsemesocosm_FD_184630 | JGI IMG/M metagenome (GOLD analysis project Ga0209707, IMG submission 184630) | Methane-oxidizing microbial communities from mesocosms in the Hudson Canyon - EN4B Hudson Canyon (SPAdes) (version 2) | ecosystem: Environmental > Aquatic > Marine > Cold seeps | place... | reverse complement strand
ATTATTCTCGACCAACTTGGTGGCCCATCGCTATTTTTCATTGCTGCAGGCCTAACATTGGTTGTTATTTACCTTTATCGAATTTTGGATAAATTGCCAAGACCAGATTTCACCCAGTTTAAGCCACAATCAAGCGCAGAGTAATACTGTTAGAAGGTAATGGAAGTAAGGGATAACAGATGTACTTGAATAAAATACAGGATAGTGGCTTCCAAAGTGCCGCCGTTCACATTAGTCCTGAATATCGGGTGCTTTTTTAGATAATGCGCGGAAATATTAAAGATATTTTTTGAGAGTAAGAAGATATAGTGACTTCCAAAGTGCCGCCGTTCACATTAGTTTTGAATATCGGGTGTTTACTCAGAGTTGCGCGGAAATATTGTTGAGATTGTTTGTCTTCAATTGAAGTAGGAAAAATTTGAAAATAAGTAGAATAAGTAGAATAAGAAAAGGTAGTGACTTCCAAAGTGCCGCCGTTCACATTAGTCCTGAACACCGGGTGTTCAGGGCGGAAATATCATTTTAACCGTAGGCTTCCCGATACGAGCCGGGCTTGCACAATAGCTAATAATCAACATCCTTAGTTAAAACTTATCGGCTCAGGGACATAGTTCACAAACGAACACTCCAGAAGACAAATTCATTATAGCTAATAATGTCAGCCGTATTAAGTCTTTTATCACTTGTAAGACCTGAATGCTTAATGCTTGAACAGATTGAAGTTTCTTTGAACAGAATGACTTTATTTTGAAAGGTATGAAAAAATTGCCGGTATTATTTATGCACGTTTTGGTGAATTAACCGCTTGTTCGATTGTGGTTTGAAGCAGTTCAATTTTGCTCTGCATTTTCTCACGCTCTTGTTCAAGGTCAGCGCGCGCTTGAATTAAATCATTAGCAAGGTTAAGCGACATCATTACAAGTGCTTGTTCGGGACTTTTCATGGTGGCGCTTTTTTTGGTATCTTTTTCTAAACGCTTATTAATTTCTTCAGCTGCTTGTAAAAGCGCCGATTCATGGCCAGCAGGACAAGCGATTTTTAATCGTTTGTTGGCAACATTAATTGTTACTGTGTGTTGGCTCATTACGTCGTAATTCTCAAAGCGTTACATTAGTTAATTGAGTAAAATACCCATTATAGTTTTGCTGTTGATGAATAATCATTTGCAGCTAACACTAAGAAAAGTAAATGAATACTAAAACCCAGTGCACCATAAAGAGGAACTATAACGGTGAGTGTTACACTATGCAAGTGATCTCTATGGTTTTTTCTGGAATCGAAGCAATGCCAATGTTACGATAGCGGCTAATATACTCCCTTTTGAAATTATATTTTTATGTCTGATAGTACCTCTTTAGATTTTTCCTCTGCACAAGCAATTTTAACCAGTGAAAGTGTTGAAGCACACGCCGCTGAAATCCACGGTGTACTTACCGGCCTTGTTTCGGCAGGCTTTGAATTTGAAAGTAGCGATTATATCGCCATGGTCAACGACATGCTTAATAACGCTGAAGGTTTGCCTGCACGTGTTAAAAGCTTGATAAAAGATATGTATAGCGATATTTGGCAACAAATTCTTGATGAATCTTACAGCTTTCAATTGATGCTACCAGATGATGACGACTCTATCGTTGAACGTGGTCATGCATTAAGTAAATGGGTAGAAGGTTTTAATCTGGGCTTTGGTTTACAACAAACTAAAACCACCACCTTTTCTGATGACGTAAAAGAAGTACTTGCTGATTTTGTTGAAATCGCGAATTTGTCTGAAGAAATGGAAGAAGACGAAGACACCGAACAAGCTTATTTCGAAATTGCAGAATACGTTAGAATTTCTGCTTTGCTTTGTTTTACTGAATTGGGCACTCCGCCTGAATCTAAAGACAAAGAAGCAACGCTACATTAGTAACAAACTAATTAGCCGTTAAGCACTCACGATAAACAGCTAAATAATCTCTAATGAATTAATTCTACTAAAGAAATTATTTAGCTGTCGATATAACGCCATTAGATACTGACAAATATGATCAAAAATACTTTATTACCCGTTGCTGAGTTTTGTCAGCGTAGAAGCGATTTTATTGCGCAAATGCCTGCTAATAGCATCGCGTTAATTTCTGCTGGCAAAGAAGTTACGCGCAGTAACGATACTGAATACCCATTTTGTCAAAGTAAAAACTTCTATTACCTAACCGGTTTCAATGAACCAGATGCTATTTTAGCTATGGTGAAAGGAACGGATGCGGAAACAGCGCAAAGTATTTTATTTTCGCGTGAAAAAGACAGCTTACAAGAAGTATGGCATGGCAGACGCGTGGGGCAGCTAGCCGCGGTTGAAAATTACCAAGTTGATTTGTGCTTTAGTTTAGCTGAAGTTAACGAGCAACTTTTACCATTAATAGAAGGTAAAAGTGCCGTGTTAATTTTTCAGCAAGAGCATGGTGAGTTTGAACAACAAGTATTGTCTTGGTTAGCAGATATTAGAAAGTCAGCTCGAACTGGTGCGAAGGCGCCAAAATCACTAGTTGATTGCAGTGAAATAATTCATGAAATGCGTTTGCATAAATCAGGCGCTGAGCTCGACATTATGCGTCAGGTTAATGTTATAAGCGGCGCAGCTCATCAAAGAGCCATGCAGCAAACATCAGCAGGTAAATTTGAATATCAAATTGAAGCTGAACTCTTACATGAATTTGCCAGTAACGGTGCTCGTCATCCAGCTTACGGCTCTATTGTTGCTGGCGGCGATAATGCTAATATTTTGCATTACACCGATAATGACGAGACGCTTAGTAATGGTGATTTATTGTTAATTGATGCTGGTGGTGAACTAGCGGGTTACGCCGCAGATATTACCCGTACATTCCCGGTTAACGGTCAATTTAGCACTGAACAAAAAGCGATTTATCAACTGGTACTTGATAGCCAAAACTTGGCCATTGAAGCGATAAAGCCACAACAAACCTTTGCTGAACTTAATCGTTTAGTGTGTAACTTCCTGACTCAAGGTTTATACGACTTAGGCATTTTAAAAGGCGACATAACGTTATTGTTAGCCCAAAAAGCCTGTAAAAAATACTTTATTCACGGTCTTGGTCATTGGTTAGGGCTTGATGTTCATGATGTTGGTGACTATCACTCTAATCAGCAACGTGAACAATTACGCCCGTTTGCGCCAGGTATGGTGATGACGATTGAACCGGGAATTTATATCCCGCTCAGCGATAAATCAGTTGATGAAAAATGGCGTGGTATTGGCGTTCGCATTGAAGATAATATTGCGGTAACCAAATCTGGTTTTGAAAACTTAACCGTCAATGCTGCAAAAACTATTGCTGATATTGAAAAGGTGATGGCTAATTAGTGTTCCTTTGTGCGTAATCCATTGATTAAGCACAAAGTGATAACGCTGATAGCAAGTTAAACTTAGCGTCATTAACGGCAGAAAAATAACAATAGGTTAACGATGAATAACAGTGAGCAAAACGCTAGTACTAGCAACACCAAAGATGCACAGCACTTTGACGTGGTCATTTCTGGTGGCGGTTTATCAGGTGCTTTAATGGCATTAAGTTTATCGAGCCTAGTTACTCATCAGCAAACCCCTTTAAAAATCGCCATTATCGAAGCTAACCCGGTATTGACTGACCCATCACAAAGTTTTGATGATCGTGTTTTAGCCTTATCGCATGGTAGTGCTGCTTATTTAGAAAGTGTTGGTGCTTGGCAATATCTGCAAAACCATGCTGAGCCAATTAAAAACATCCATATTTCAGACCGTGGTCATTATGGCAAAGCGCGATTGTATGCCAAACATCATCAAGTTGATGCCTTAGGTTATGTTGCCGAAATGTCATTTATTGGCGCGGCATTATTAAAAGCCTTAGCGACTAAAAACAATATCACTTGGTTTGCCCCTGACAGTATTGCCAATGTGCAATGGCAAGCTGAGCAAGTCAATGTAGAGTTAAATTCTGCTACGCAGTTAACTACCGCGCTATTGTTAGCTTGTGATGGTGCGCAGTCTACGTGCCGCAAATTTGCTAATATTTCCACCACTAGTCGTGATTATCAGCAATCGGCATTAATTGCTAATGTGGGTACGGGAATTCATCATAAAAATATTGCCTATGAACGTTTTACTCAAACTGGCCCCATTGCCATGTTACCGCTTTCAACGTTGTCAACGAATAGCCAACAAAGCAGTGCAGGGCGTTGTTCACTAGTGTGGACACTAACACCAGAGTTAGCCGAAGACATGCTAAATTTGTCAGATGATGAATTTGCTGCACAATTAGAAAAATCGTTTGGTCGCTGGTTAGGTAATATTACTCAAGTAGGTAAGCGTGCGGTTTACCCGTTAAAGTTATTACAAGCAACCGAGCAGGTTTATCACCGTATGGCATTAATAGGTAATGCTTCTCATACAATTCACCCTATTGCTGGCCAAGGTTTTAACTTAGGTTTACGTGATGTCAGTGATATGACTCAAGTGATAAAACAAGCATTAGCGAATGGGCAAGACATAGGTTCATTTGCCAATTTAATGCAATATGCTAAAGCGCGTCAGCAAGACCAAAAACAAGTGATCACCTTAACGGATTCATTAGTTACCTTGTTTTCAAACGAACTACCACCGCTAGTTGCGGGTCGAAACATCGGCTTAAAGGTACTAAATTACTTACCGAGTTTGAAAAATGCTTTGGTTAAGAAAACCATGGGTTACTAGCAGTAAAATTAACCTATAAATAATAGTGATAGCGCTATTAGTTATTTAAATAAATGTGAAGAATAATGCAAAAATTTGATCTATTAATTGTTGGTGGCGGCATGGTTGGCTTAACGTTAGCTTTGGCTATTCGTCAGCAAACTGAGCTTAGCATCGCTATTGTTGATAATACGCCTGTTGATGAACTGAGTAGCGAGCCAGAAGTGCGCGTTAGTGCCATTAATGCTGCGAGTCAGCAAATGTTCAATAACCTCAATGTTTGGCAAGATATTATTAGCCAGCGCGCGCAGCCTTATTTTGACATGCACATTTGGGATAAAGCCGGTTATGGTCATTTAGATTTTGCTTTGAAGGATGTTAGCAATTCAACGGTTGCTAGTAATCTTGAGCAGCTAGGTTTTATTATCGAAAACAAAGCTATTCGTAATGCTTTATGGCACAAAGCCCAACAAGACAGCGGCATTACCTTTTTTACTGATAACAAATTAGAGCAGTTAAATTTTAGCGACAGCGAAGTGTTTGCTACCTTTGCCGCGAATAGCGAGAGCGGAAAAACACAAATGCCGGTGATGGCGAAACTTGTTGTCGGCGCAGATGGCGCAAATTCGTGGGTACGTCAGCAAATGAATGTGCCGTTAACATTTCGCGATTACGACCATCACGCCATTGTTGCCACTGTTAAATGCAAACAAGGCCATCAAAATACTGCATGGCAAGTGTTTCTAGAAACCGGTCCATTAGCTTTACTGCCTTTATATCAAGATGATTTATGCTCAATTGTTTGGTCAACAAGCCCTGAAGAAGCAACGCGACTAAGCGCTTTGTCAGCCGAAGATTTTGCTAAAGAAATAACGGCGGCAAGTGATGGCAAGTTAGGACAAGTATCACTGGAAAGTGAGCGTTTTACTTATCCGTTAACCATGCGTTTTGCTCAAGACTTTGTCAAAGAGCGTATTGTGTTAGTTGGAGATGCCGCCCATACCATTCATCCGTTAGCTGGTCAGGGCGTGAATTTAGGTTTACTTGATGCCGCCGCCTTAGCGCAAACGATTAGTCAGCAAATGAATAAAGCACAGCAAAAGGGTAGCCTTGATGACAATGCTTGGTTTAGTGATAAGTCGTTACAGCAATTTGCTCGCTGGCGTAAAAGCGAAGCGGCAGAAATGATCGCCGCGATGGAAGCTATTAAGCAAACGTTCACGCCACAGCAAGGCGCTATAAAATTAATACGTGGTTTAGGCATGTCATTGCTCAATAATATTAAACCCGCTAAAGCCTTAATGATTAATCAAGCGCTAGGTTTTAAAGGTGAATTACCAGAATTAGCCAAACCTACCCAACACCAGCAAAAATAAGCTCAGGTTATTGTTTTTTATTGACCATGCAGTCAAGAAAAACGTCACTTTCATCGACCAGCTAAAGTAAAATTAGCTGGTTGATAACTCCGCAACATTTATTCTTTTCACCGATATAAAATTTTTATTTGCCATTAGGGATGTTTGCATCCTCGCTAGGGAATTATATTTTTAGAATGTACATATTTAAAAATATAATTTGGAATATTTTTATTTGTCCATTTTAAATTTTTTAAAAGGGGTTTTATCTGTTGAATCAACAGCGTCTCACAGTTATAATCTTGGCCACTTTTTGTAAATCTTCCGTCTTTATCCTAATTTTACATGAGTATATGTAATGGTGTGCTTGCTTAAAGCGTACTGAAACTAAGATAAAGCAACTAACGTGAGTGAAACGTACGATGACAAATAAAACAGTATTACATGCTAAGCACTTAGAAGCTGGCGCTAAAATGGTTGATTTCTACGGCTGGGATATGCCAATCAACTATGGTTCTCAAATTGAAGAACATCATGCTGTGCGCACAGACGCTGGTATGTTCGATGTTTCACACATGACTATTGTTGATGTTAAAGGCGCAGATGCTCAAGCATTTTTACGCAAATTAGTCATTAACGACGTAGCGAAATTAGACGTTGCTGGTAAAGCACTGTACACAGGTATGTGTAACCACGAAGGTGGCGTTATTGATGACTTAATCGTTTATTTCTTCACTAACACTGACTACCGCTTAGTGGTTAACTCAGCAACACGTGTAAAAGATTTAGCGTGGATTGCCGAACAATCTGCAGGTTTTGACGTAACAGTTACCGAACGTCCTGAATTTGCCATGATCGCCGTACAAGGCCCACAAGCAAAAGCGAAAGTTGCCACCTTATTAAGCGCAGAACAAACAGCGGCAGTTGAAGGCATGAAGCCATTCTTCTCAGCACAAGCTGGCGACTTATTTATCGCAACAACAGGTTACACAGGTGAAAACGGTTACGAAATCGCACTACCTGCTGACCAAGCTGCTGATTTATGGCAACAACTTCTTGATGCTGGCGTTAAACCATGTGGTTTAGGTGCTCGTGATACTTTACGTTTAGAAGCAGGTATGAACCTTTACGGTTTAGACATGGACGAAAGCGTTTCTCCATTAGCCGCTAACATGGCATGGACAATTAGCTGGGAACCAGAAGACCGCAACTTTAACGGTCGTGAAGTTATTGCCGCTCAACGTGCAGCTGGCGACCAACCTAAACTTGTTGGTTTAGTACTTGAAGAGAAAGGCGTATTACGCTCTGGTCTTAAAGTAGTAACAACAGAAGGCGAAGGTATTATTACTTCAGGCACTTTCTCTCCAACATTAGGTCACAGTATTGCTATGGCACGCGTACCACGCAGTGTTAAATTAGGCGATACCGTAGAAGTTGAAATGCGTAAAAAGCTAGTTAAAGTTCAAGTAATTAAGCCAAGCTTCGTACGTAATGGTAAAAAAGTTTTTTAACAACATTGCTTTAAATCAACTTTAATTCGTTGGTTAGCAAACTAGGTTAAAAACGCTGAAATTTTAGGCTATAGTATGAGGTGAATGGCGTAGGCCAAGCTTGATACTATAGACGTTTACACAAAAATTAAAAAATAAAGATTAGGAACAAAACAATGAGCAACATTCCTTCAGAATTAAAATACGCAACATCACACGAATGGGTACGCAACGAAGGTGACGGTACTGTTACTGTTGGTATTACTGAGCACGCACAAGACCTTTTAGGTGACATGGTATTCGTTGAATTACCAGATGTTGATGACGAAATCAGTGTTGGTGACGACGTTGCGGTAGCTGAGTCTGTAAAAGCAGCTTCTGATATCTACGCACCAGTTTCAGGCAAAGTTATTGCTATCAATGAAGAGTTAGAAGACTCACCTGAAACGGTGAACTCTGACGCATTTGGCGCCGGTTGGTTATTTAAAGTGCAATTAGCAGATGAAGCAGAATTAGACGCATTATTAGATGCTGAAGGTTACGCAAACTCGATCGACGAAGACTAATTTTCGGTCACATTTTGCGTTTATACTGCGTTGCTATCGTTATTCGTCTTAATCACTTAGTTATTATTTAGCTAAGGGCTTATTAAGCTCAAAAGACTCATAACGTTAACGCTTTGCTTACATGAATGTAAGTACTTAGGTTAAGTCTGGAACAATTAACCTGTGTTTAAACGACAAACTGTTTACGAAAATCTGTTTAAGCCTCGAAGATTCTTTTGAACGCCGAGGCTTTCTTTTATTTAAATATTTTTAATTACGGTTAATTTAGGTTAATCAGTAAACTATTTTATAGAGAAGCTGTTTTATGACTACTCAATCATTAAAAGACTTAGAGCAAACTCAAGACTTTATTCGTCGCCACATTGGCCCTAATGCCGAACAAACTCAAGCCATGTTAAATGACATTGGTGCAGAGTCTGTTGATGCACTTATCGACGAAATCGTTCCTTCAGACATTCGCTTAGCAAACTTACCAGCGATTGAAGAAAGTAAAACAGAAGTACAAGCGCTTGCTGACTTAAAAGCAGTTGCTGGCTTGAACAAAGTAAACGACACCTACATTGGTTTAGGTTACTACGGCACATTAACGCCGAACGTTATTTTACGTAACGTGTTAGAAAATCCAGGCTGGTACACGGCGTACACGCCTTACCAACCAGAAATCGCTCAAGGTCGTTTAGAGTCATTATTAAACTACCAACAAATGTGTTTAGACCTTACAGGTTTAGACCTAGCGTCAGCTTCATTACTTGATGAAGGTACGGCAGCAGCTGAAGCGATGGCATTAGCTAAGCGTGTTTCTAAAAACAAAAAATCAAATACATTCTTCATCTCAAGTGATGTTTACCCACAAACAATCGACGTTGTTAAACAACGTGCAGAAATGTTTGGTTTTGAAATCGTTGTAGCTCCGGCTGACGAAGTGGTTGATCACGATGTATTTGGTGCAATTTTACAATACCCAAGCGCAACAGGTGAAGTACGTGATATTTCAGACCTAATTGCTAAAGTACATAAGAAAAAAGGTATTGTTGCAGTAGCAGCCGATATCATGAGCTTAGTGTTATTAAAAGCGCCAGGCGAGCTAGGTGCTGACGCCGTAATCGGTTCAAGCCAACGCTTTGGTGTTCCAATGGGCTACGGCGGACCACACGCAGCATTCTTCACCACATCAGACAAATACAAACGTTCATTACCAGGTCGTATTATTGGTGTATCAAAAGATACTCGTGATAACCCAGCACTTCGTATGGCAATGCAAACACGCGAGCAACACATTCGTCGTGAAAAAGCTAACTCAAACATTTGTACAGCACAGGTGTTATTAGCGAACATGGCGGCGTTCTACGCGGTTTACCATGGTCCTAAAGGCTTAAAAGTTATTGCTGAGCGTATTCACCGTTTTACCGACATTTTATGTTTAGGTACAGCAACGAAAGGCTTAACTGCTATTCACGCTAACTACTTCGACACATTAACGTTCAACGTTGACAACAAAGACGAAATTGTTGCCCGCGCATTGGCCGCAGGCGTTAACTTCCGTACTGATGTTGACGGTCAAATCAGTGTTTCATTAGATGAAACAACAACTCGTGAAAAAGTTGCTGGCTTGTTTGATATTTTATTAGGCGAAGGCCATGGCTTAGACGTAGCAGCACTTGATCAACAAATACTTGATTGTGGTCACTCGTCAATTCCTGCTTCACTTGTACGTGAATCAGCAATATTAACGCACCCAGTATTTAACCAGTATCACAGTGAAACTGAGATGCTACGTTACATCAAAAAACTTGAAAACAAAGATTTAGCATTGAACCACTCAATGATTTCTTTAGGTTCTTGTACCATGAAGCTAAATGCAACAGCACAAATGATCCCAGTATCATGGCCTGAATTTGCAAACATGCACCCATTTGCTCCTGTTGACCAAGCACAAGGTTACAAGCAAATGATTGACGAACTAGGTGACTGGTTAGTTGAGCTTACTGGCT
>Ga0209707_1002281_pt1 | contig 10140 bp, 6 predicted proteins | sample EN4Hudsemesocosm_FD_184630 | JGI IMG/M metagenome (GOLD analysis project Ga0209707, IMG submission 184630) | Methane-oxidizing microbial communities from mesocosms in the Hudson Canyon - EN4B Hudson Canyon (SPAdes) (version 2) | ecosystem: Environmental > Aquatic > Marine > Cold seeps | place... | reverse complement strand
TAAATTTCACTGAGGTGTCACGCCAGTTTGAAGTGAATGCTGTAGGGCCATTAAAAGTGACTCATGCATTGCTACCTCAACTGAATAGTGGAGCCAAGGTGGCGTTGATCACTAGTCGTATGGGGTCGGTCGCTGATAACACCTCTGGTGCTTATTATGGCTATCGCATGTCTAAAGCCGCGTTAAACGCAGCAGGTATGTCTCTGGCTTGTGACCTGAAGCCTAAAGGGATTGCAGTGGCCATTCTTCATCCAGGGTTTGTACAGACGTCAATGGTAGGGTACGCAGGAGATATATCACCACAAATAGCTGCGGAACGGTTAGCACAAAGAATTGAAGAACTGTCTATTGATAACACCGGCACCTTCTGGCATTCAAATGGTGACGTTTTACCTTGGTAATACCTTATCTTGATAAAAACTTGTCTTGATAGTGAGGTTTGTTGCACCTATTGTCGCATGCTCTGAGGTGTGACCCTCATGACTTCCTCTATTGTGGTGAGGCCTGCACCTACTTTGTTAGCGCCACTAAGCCTAAGGCTATGCATGCCTTCTTTTATAGCCTGTTTACGTAAGGCTTCTAGGTCGCAATGGTCTGATATAAAGGGTTTAAGTGTATTGCTTATTGGCATTATTTCATAAACTCCCGCGCGACCTTTATATCCTGTATCTCTACACTCAAGGCAACCCACCGGGCGGCAGGTGCTTTTGGGTACCGGCGCTCTCCAGGGTGTAGTAATGCTAGTCCATGCTTCTTCATCAATGGGGGTAGGCTCTTTACAGTTTGGGCATAGGGTTCGAACTAACCGTTGAGCCATTACACCTAGTACGGTGGCTTTAATAATATAGGATGGAACACCTAATTCAATAAGACGAGTAATGGTGCTGGGGGCATCATTGGTATGTAATGTTGATATAACCAAGTGTCCAGTGAGAGCCGCTTGAGTGGCCATTTCAGCGGTTTCAAGATCCCGAATCTCACCGATCATAATGATATCAGGGTCTTGCCTCATTAATGCCTTAATACCACTGGCAAAGGTGAGGTCAATGTTCGATTGTATTTGCATTTGGTTGAACATCGGCTCCACCATTTCGATGGGGTCTTCAATGGTACATACATTTACTTCACTGGTGGCAAGTTGGCGAAGCGTTGAATACAGTGTGGTAGTTTTACCTGAGCCAGTAGGGCCAGTTACCAGAATAATACCATTGGGTTGTTTTGCCATTCTTTCCCAGCGACGGCTGTCTTCATTTGAAAAACCTAGCTCAGAAAATGATCTTAACAATACATCCGGATCAAATATCCGCATGACCATTTTTTCACCAAATGCGGTGGGTAAGGTCGAAAGGCGCAACTCAATTTCTTTGTCATTCTCGCCCTTGGTTTTTATACGACCGTCTTGAGGTTTTCGTTTTTCTGCAACATTAAGTCGCCCGAGTATTTTAAGTCGGCTTGTTACGGCGATACCTACCTGAGCGGGGAGTTCATATACATTGTGTAATACGCCATCAATGCGGAACCGAACCTGAGCGATCTCTCGTCTGGGCTCAATGTGAATATCACTTGCCCGCTGTTCAAATGCGTATTGAAGGAGCCAGTCTACAATATTAACGATATGCTGGTCGTTGGCGTCTGGGTTTGCCTCACTGCCTAACTGTAGCAATTGCTCAAAATTTTGAATGCTGCTATGAGACTGACCTGTTGCTTTATTAACTGAATTAGCCAGTTGATAAAATTCAACAGTGAAACGTTTTAATTCCGCAGGGTTAGCAACAACATGCTTAATGCTCTTTTTAAGTACATGCTGAAGATTCTCTGCCCAGCTATCAACAAAGGGTTGGGCGCTAGCAACCACCACTTGAGTGGGGGTGATATTGACGGCAAGAATTTCATGTCTTTGAGCGAATGCGAATGACATTGTATTGGCAATCGCACCGGCATCCATTTTGAGTGGATCTATGTAGAAAAGTGGTTGGTCAGCCCAGTCAGCTAACCATTGGCTTAGCCGTTCAAGGGTTAGTGTCTGGTCTGTAATGCGATTTTTTAGCTCAGCTTCTGCAACCATCTCTAGTGGGTGCAGTGCAAGTTGTTTGCTGGTTTTTATTTGATTAACAAGGTTATCTGAATCTGCCTGACTAATAATGCCATCGGCAACAAGCTGAGTGACTATGTCTGGAAGTAATAATGTTTTTTTTATTTTTTTTGAAGCAAGCTGATTCATTAATTTTCCAAGAGCCTTTTAACCTTATGAACTATTTTTTAAAAGTATAGCGGGTATTACGTTTTGCGTCGTTTATATGGGAGAGCCAGACTTCTTTTGCCAGTGAACATTCATCATTGATGATATAAATATAACTACTGTGCTGGCAGCCGTAAGGCTCTCTATTATGGCTCCAGTGGTTAAAAATACCCCAACAACTGCATAGGTAAAGTACCAAAGAATGATAAAACATAGCCATATGTGTGCTCTAACACTTCCTTTTATAAGCCCTGGCAACAATAGTAGTAATGTGACTGATAAGATTATCTCCTGATAAGCTTCTTTAGGTATTGCGGTTTGTAGTGCAGAGACAACTAATAGAGCTAGCAGTAGGAAAAAATTTAATAGTGATACTACTTGTGAATATTTAATCTTTTTCGTCAAGGTCATTATAAAATATCCAGCACATTCTCAGGAGGACGACCTACAGCCGCTTTGTCGTTGGCAAGAACAATCGGGCGTTCTATAACCTTAGGAAATTTAACCATGGCATCTATAAGTTGGTCATCAGAAAGACTTTCATTACCCAGCTTATTTTCTTTATAAAGATCTTCTTTAGTACGCATGAGTTGACGAGGTTGCATTGAAAGCTTGCTCAAAATATCTTTAATTTCTTCTTTAGACGGAGGGGTCTCTAAATAAAGAACAATCTCAGGCTTAACTCCGTTCTCTTCCAGCAGAGCCAGAGTCTGGCGCGACTTTGAACATCGTGGGTTGTGGTAGATGGTCGCCTGTTTTGTCATGTTGGATCCTCAGTGTTAAATTCTGTCTTAAATAAAAAAAGAGGGCTATTCTATAAGATTTCTTATGGCGTATCATTACTTCTTATGGTGTATCGTCACTTGGTGACTTTAAATGGAAAATTAAATGCTTTCTCAGTTTCTTATGGTTCCTTGTGTTTGCCTGAAATTTATAGCTGTTTTTATAGTTGTTGTCTGTTCAGGGTGTGGGCAGGTTGAGTTTACTTTTTCAAATGGCCAGCAAAAATCGCTGGAGTCATTTAAGGGTAACTGGGTGATAGTTAATTACTGGGCTACATGGTGTAAGCCCTGTATTGAAGAAATTCCTGAGCTTAATACACTAAATCAACATGATGGTGTACTTGTATTAGGTGTTAATTATGATGGGCTTATAGGTGATGAACTATCAAGTGAAGCTAATAAAATAGGGATAGATTATGATTTAATCGTTATCGATCCTTCCGAAAAACTTCAGGTAAAGAGGCCTTCTGCACTGCCTGCAACCGTATTAATAGACCGAAGTGGCGTTACTAGAAAAATACTTTACGGCCCTCAAACAATGGTTTCTATTACTGAAGAAATGAAGTTGCTAGAGGGTGGGGAGAAGAAGCGTCATGCCAATGGCAATTGAATGATTGATTAGTGATGTCATTAAATAGTCCATAAATCCTTAACTTCTTTCTGTGGTTGTCGCTAATGGCGTGCTAATATTCATCGCATTGAAACTCAATAATAATAAGCAGGAAACCGAAAAGGAATCGCATACCTTTTGCCAGAGCTTCCTGAAAAATAGATACTTAAGGATTAATATCAAATATGTTTGCCGAACCAGACTTAGATATTTTTTTTCGCCAATTGGTTGAAAGTTGGCAAGACGGTGTGTTGCTTGTAGATGAAAATTTAACTATTCATTATTGCAATACTGTCTTTCAGAATATGATTAAAGGTGAGTTGATTTCACCTGACGCCAAACTTACAGGATGCACCGTAAGTGATGTATTCGATGAGCTATTGGTTGAACAGATTATAGAGCCAGTAAACGCTGTATTTAAAGCGAATGACGGTCACTGGTTAAGTGATCATTTGGTTATCTCTGAACCTCAGGGTGTAGAGCGTCACTTTAGTCTTCAGATCCGACTTTTAGGTACGGATAAAAAGTGGGCTGCAATCTGTCTCAAGAATATCTCAGCGCTTATTCGCCATGAAATTAGAGGCAATGAGCTTGAGCTTGAATTAGAGCAAAATAGCCTGCGTGATGAAGTGACTGGGCTCAGTAGTCGAGCTTATTGGGAGTCGTGGTTAAGTAGTGAATTTAATCGTAGTAAGCGCTACCAGCAAGACTTGTCCATTATATTAATAGATTTGGGGACTCATCATGAAAGCTTACCTGAGTTACCTGTAGAAGCCTTCGTTAATGTGCTGGCTGATGTGGCTCAACTTATTCAAGGTGTACTTCGTAATTCTGATTTGGCCGCTCGTTATAGTGAAAAGCGTATTGTTACGCTTTTGCCTCATACCAATGGTGCCGGCACAGAGAACTTAGCTGCCCGAATTAAGACGAAGATTGAGAGCTACCTTGAAGAAAAAGAGCTTCAGCAGTGGGTTGAGTTTAGAATGGGGGTTGCCGTCTTTCATGGAGAAAGTCATGGAGAGAGCCATGGTGAAACTCAGAATGATGCTGAGCAAACCTTAGAGCGATATGATGATATGTTGCAATTGGCGGAAGATGATTTGTTGAGTTAGTTGTTGAGAAATATCCAGGCACTGATTGGTGCGCAAGCGCACTCTATATTGAGCTGTGCTGAATAATTATATTATTAATTTATTTTTGAAATAGAAGTGTTTATGCCTGTACCGTTTGTTCACCTAAGAGTCCATTCCGAATTTTCACTGGTTGATGGTTCCGTTCGATTAAAACCACTTATCAAAAAGCTGGTTGAATTCAACATGCCCGCTGTTGCTGTGACAGACCAGTCCAATATGTGTTCGTTGGTGAAATTCTATAATGGTTCGATGGGGGCGGGTATTAAACCTGTGCTTGGGGTAGATGTATGGTTAGAAAATCCAGAAGACGAAAGCAACCCTAGCCGATTAACACTTTATGCAAAAAATGATGTAGGTTATCGCAATATTACTGAGTTGGTTTCGCTTAGTTTTACGGAGGGGCAGCACCACGATAAATCGATTCTTCAGCGAGAGTGGATTGCAGCTTCACCGGAAGGCATTATTGCGCTTTCAGGTGCGAAAGATGGCGAAATAGGCAGAGCTTTACTGGCGGAAAAAAAAGAACAGGCTATTGAACGTCTGAATTATTGGATGAAGGTGTTTCCAGATGACTTCTATCTGGAGTTGCAGCGTACAGCAAGAAAAGATGATGAGGAGTGTGTTCATCTAAGTGTTGAACTGGCCACTGAAATGGCTTGCCCCGTAGTTGCGACAAACGACGTACACTTTCTTTATACCGAAGATTTTGAAGCACACGAGGCGAGGGTTTGTATACATGATAGTTGTACGCTAGATGATCCGCGCCGTGAAAAACGCTATAGCCCCGAGCAATATCTAAAAAGCCCTGAACAAATGGCTGAACTGTTCTCGGATATACCTGAGGCGCTGGAAAACACCCTTGAAATCGCCAAGCGTTGTAGCGTGGAAGTCCAGTTGGGTGAGTGCTTTTTGCCCAACTACCCCATTCCAGTCGGGCTGACGATGGATGAGTTTTTCACCAAAATATCGGAAGAAGGTCTGGAAGAAAGACTCGAAACCATTTTGGATAAAACCGCTGAGGACTATCAGGAAAAGCGTAAACCTTATTTTGACCGCTTAAAATTTGAATTAGATATCATCATTCAGATGGGCTTTCCTGGTTACTTCCTTATTGTAATGGACTTTATTCAGTGGTCAAAGAATAACGATATTCCAGTAGGCCCAGGGCGAGGTTCCGGTGCTGGATCATTGGTTGCTTACGTACTCAAAATTACGGATCTTGATCCGCTTCAATATGACCTTCTATTTGAGCGATTCCTTAATCCAGAGCGGGTATCAATGCCTGACTTTGATATCGACTTCTGTATGGATGGCCGAGACCGGGTTATCAGTTATGTAGCTGATAACTATGGGCGTAATGCGGTATCGCAGATTATTACTTTCGGAACCATGGCCGCAAAAGCGGTAGTGCGAGATGTGGCGCGTGTTCAGGGTAAGTCCTACGGCTTGGCTGATCGCCTGTCAAAAATGATTCCTTTTGAAATCGGAATGACACTCTCAAAAGCGATAGATCAAGAACCACCGTTACGTGAGTTTATTGATGAGGATGAAGACGCCCAGGAAATCTGGGATATGGCGATTATGCTGGAAGGTCTTACTCGTAATACCGGTAAGCACGCAGGTGGAGTGGTTATCGCCCCCACTAAATTGACTGACTTTTCACCCTTGCATTGTGATGAGTTGGGTGAAGGTTTGGTTACCCAGTTTGATAAGAATGACGTTGAAGCTGCTGGGTTGGTTAAGTTTGACTTCTTGGGTCTGAGAACGCTGACCATTGTCGACTGGGCATTGAAAATGATCAATGCACGAAAGAGAGTGGATGATCCGGTTAATATTGATGAAATTCCATTAGACGACCCCGCGTCATTTGCATTACTAAAGCGAGCCGAAACAACCGCTGTATTTCAGTTGGAATCTCGAGGCATGAAGGATCTGGTAAGCCGCCTTCAGCCAGATGACCTGGAAGATATGATCGCCTTGGTAGCACTATTCCGTCCAGGCCCTCTAGAAAGTGGCATGGTTGATGACTTTATAGCCCGAAAGCATGGGCAGGCTGATGTCGCTTACCCCCATGTAGATTTTCAGCATGAATGCCTGAAGCCGATACTTGAGCCCACCTATGGGGTTATTGTTTATCAGGAACAGGTAATGCAGATTGCCCAAGCGCTGGCAGGTTACACCCTAGGTGGTGCCGACATGCTTCGACGTGCTATGGGTAAAAAGAAGCCAGAAGAAATGGCGAAGCAGCGTACCCTTTTTGAAGATGGCGCAAAGGGGCAAGGTATTGACCCCGATCTGGCGATGAAAATCTTCGATCTGGTGGAAAAATTTGCTGGTTACGGATTCAACAAATCACACTCTGCCGCTTATGCATTGGTTTCTTATCATACCCTCTGGCTAAAAACACACTTTCCTTCTGAGTTCATGGCGGCGGTATTAACTGCAGATATGCAGAATACCGATAAAGTGGTTATTCTGGTTGAAGAATGCCGCCGAATGGAGCTTGATCTGGTTCTGCCTGATGTGAATGTGAGTGAATATACCTTTACTGTAGATGAGGCTGATCGGGTTGTTTACGGCTTGGGCGCGATTAAAGGCTTGGGTGAAGGTCCTGTTGAGAGTGTTCTTGAGGCAAGAAGTGAAGGAGGCCCGTTCACCAACTTGTTTGACTTTTGTGATCGTGTAGACCTGAAAAGAGTGAATAAGCGAGCGCTAGAAGCCTTAATTCGCTCAGGAGCAATGGATAAAATTGGCCCTAGTCGTGGCCGAATGATGGCGAGTATTGAAGAGGCGGTTCGTCGTGCAGCCCAAAACTCCCGAAATCAAGATGTTGGCATGGATGATATGTTTGGCGCAGTGGTGCCAGACGAAGAGGAAGATGTTTATGCTGCTACCGCTAATATTAGAGAGTGGAGCGAAAAAGAGCGTCTTAAAATGGAGAAAGAAACGCTTGGTTTGTATTTAACCGGGCACCCATTTGATGAGTATGAAAGAGAAATTCGTCAGTTCGCCAAAACGCCTATTGCTGATATTCAGCCAGGTAAGGGTAATATCAATATTGCTGGCTTAATCGTTGCTGTACGAACCATGAAAAACAAAAAAGGCAATACTATGGCCTTTGTAACTATTGATGACCGTACAGCGCGAACCGAGATTGCCTTCTTTTCTGACAGCTATGAGCAGAATAGAGAGTTATTAATTAGCGATACCATTCTTGTTGTAGAGGGTGAGGTGAGTATTGATGACTACTCAGGCTCAACCAAAATGCGAGTTAACTCAGCCTCAGATCTACTCAGCGCGCGCATACGTCATGCTAAGTCACTTTATTTGAAAGTGAATGAAGGTGTTTTTGCCAATGGTTTCTTAAATGAACTTGAGCAAACGCTTACCCCTTATAAAGGGGAGGGCTGTAAAGTCGCTGTTGATTATCATCGAAGCGATGCCCGCTCAATGATTGAATTGAGCAGGGAGTGGCGGGTTAAACCTACTGATGAGCTAATACAGGGGTTGCGCTATGTGCTGGGGGATGAGAATGTGAAAATGCGTTATCGTGATTAGATAGGCGGGATTAGCCCAGCCAGACTACTCATTAATAATGGATTCAAGCAAGCTGTCGAAGTCCATTTCAATTTCACCCTCTTCGGCTGGCTTGGTGAATGCTATCATCGAGCAGCCTAAACCTAAATCTTCATCAGTAATAAGCAGTTCTGCGTTAAGAAAAGGCTTAATCCTATCGGTAAATAACGCGGGAGCTTTATTAAAGCGCTCGCGTAAAATTCGGGCGATTTTGGGACCTTTCTTAGTAGTATCCACACTTTTCTCTATGGTGTAACCACGCTCAGTGAGTAAGTGTCTGCATAGTTTTCGCATAACCGGTGTGTCGGCATCGGTAATTATGATGGTGCCGCGTGATATGAGCATTTTATCGATATAATAAAAAGCTACTAAAGCCTGATCAAACTGAGTGCAATCGTTCATGATAGCCAAATCAAGGCTGCTGTTCTGAAAATAAAAATCGGGTAGCACTTCATCAGCGGGTGTACGTATTAGCTCAACCAAATCTTCCAGCGAATCTTCCTTTAGTTTTTTAAGCTCTTGAGAAAACTTTGAATGCTGCATGACAGTAGGTGTTATTAGCGTTAATGTCGCGTGATTAACATCCTTTAGTGTTTGGCAGGTTAATAAAGTTTGATCTAAATTTCCAAGCCCTAATTGAAGTGTGTTTTGAGGTTTATGCTTGTTTAGAGTGTCTGTGATAAAAGATGACTGGGCTTCGAATAAGTTCATAATTCCATTTAACGCGGTTGGTTAGCGATTGATTAACGATTGATTAAGAACAAAGAGCTAAATAGCGGGTAACTTTATAACTGATATATCATAACGAGAACATTTAGTAGATAACAACTAATTTTGAATTTTCACGGAGATCGTAACAAAATACAGTAACTTTCAAGAAAATAAGACGAATATTCAATAAAATGTAATATTTCACCTTCTTCGGTCTTGTGTTTATAGTGCTAAATTGAGGAAAATAAGCGCATCAGGTTAATTCAATCTACAGCTCATGGCTTTAGATTGCTGACTTAACTATTATGACGATATAAATGTGACGAAATAACTGTAACGCTATGAACACATATTACTTAGATTTCGAACAACCTATTGCTGAACTCGAAGAAAAAATTGAAGAGTTAAGGATGGTGGGTAACGACAGTGATTTAAATATTACTGAAGAGATTAATCGTCTAAAAAATAAAAGTGTAGGCCTTACAGAGAGTATTTTTTCGGACCTTTCTGCTTGGGATGTTGCCCGGGTTGCACGCCACCCTAAACGCCCTTACACGCTAGATTATATTTCGCATATTTTCACCGACTTTGACGAACTACATGGTGACCGTGCTTATGCTGATGATCCTTCAATTGTAGGTGGTATTGCTCGCCTTGAGGGTGAACCTGTGATGATTATTGGCCATCAGAAAGGACGTGAGATAAAGGATAAGGTCAGGCGAAATTTTGGTATGCCACGTCCAGAGGGGTATCGTAAGGCCTGTCGTTTAATGGAAATGGCTGAACGCTTTAAATTACCTATCTTAACTTTTATAGATACTCCTGGGGCTTATCCGGGTATTGGAGCTGAAGAGCGAGGGCAGAGTGAAGCTATTGCTCACAACTTGGCTGTTATGTCACGCCTTAAAACCCCAATTATTTCCACCGTTATAGGTGAGGGTGGTTCGGGTGGCGCTTTAGCTATCGGTGTTTGTGACGAGCTATATATGTTGCAGTATTCAACCTATGCGGTCATCTCGCCAGAAGGTTGTGCATCTATTCTTTGGAAAAGTGCTGAGTTTGCCTCTGAAGCAGCTGAAGCAATGGGGA
>Ga0209707_1002278_pt1 | contig 10159 bp, 6 predicted proteins | sample EN4Hudsemesocosm_FD_184630 | JGI IMG/M metagenome (GOLD analysis project Ga0209707, IMG submission 184630) | Methane-oxidizing microbial communities from mesocosms in the Hudson Canyon - EN4B Hudson Canyon (SPAdes) (version 2) | ecosystem: Environmental > Aquatic > Marine > Cold seeps | place... | reverse complement strand
GAGAGTGATGTTATATAATTGGCTATATAGATTATAATTCCCCAGTAGAATACTCTCTTTTTAAAATAGAAACCAGCCAAATGATACAAAAAAACAACAACACCTTGTTTTTAGTTTAATTTACAAGCCAATACAAGATAACAGCCCCCAAACAAGGAAAACCATAAGTCATTGATTAATATTAATCTATTATTAAAAACTATATTTACAAGACAACATAATCAGTTAATTTTTCACAATAAACAACCATTTACATTAAAAACAACATTTTTTTGCAAATCACCAACAAACCGTCTATTATTACCCCATACAACTTAACGCTTCTGCCATGACCATGAACGGATCTCAAATTTCAATTAACGACCCAAAATCACTTCTCAATTTAGCTGATGAAGAATTTCAAGCCATTTTATTAGAAGGTGTCTCACGTACTTTTGCATTAACCATCCCACAATTGCCTGCAGGATTACATCCGGCAGTTGCCAATGCATATTTACTTTGTCGTATTGTCGATACCATTGAAGATGAAGTCTCACTTAATGTTGAACAAAAAAAATATTTTTGCTCAGCCTTTATTGATATCGTTAACTCAGGCAATAATGCTAAAGCGTTTGCAGAAGAACTAGCACCTTTACTTTCTGATCAAACCATTCCAGCTGAACATACACTGATACATCTAACAGCACGCGTTATTGAAATCACTCATAGCTTTGACCCTGCTCAAATTGAAGCACTTGCAACTTGCGTTGAAACCATGGCTAAAGGTATGCCTATCTTTCAGGCTTTAGATTTACACGCAGGCCTTAAAACCATGGCAGATATGGATGACTATTGTTATTACGTTGCCGGTTGTGTGGGAGAAATGCTAGCTAAACTTTTCTGTCATTATTCAGAAGATATCAATCAAAACAAAGATGAATTATTAAAACTTTCCGTTTCTTTTGGTCAAGGCCTGCAAATGACCAATATTCTGAAAGATATATGGGATGACGCTCAACGCGGTGTTTGCTGGCTGCCACAGGATATTTTTACTGAAACAGGCTTTGATCTTAAAGACCTGACCCCTGAAACTGATGACGAAAATTTTCGTAAAGGTTTAGAGCACTTAATTAGCATCGCTCAGGAACATTTGCACAACGCTTTAAGGTACACCCAACTTTTACCTGCAGATGAAACGGGTATGCGTAATTTTTGTTTGTGGGCTCTTGGTATGGCTGTTTTAACCTTAAAAAACATCAAAAGTAATTTAAATTTTAACGACTCAGACCAGGTAAAGATCACCCGCAAAGATGTTAAAAAGACCATTTTTATTTGTAAAGTTAGCGCTCGTAGCAACACACTTTTATCTCTAATTTTTAATATGACCAGTCAATCACTAAAAACACCCGACTGGAATTATGTAGAGCCTACGGCTAAAAAATAAAGGAGACATCATGTTTAACGAAACGGATCAGCATACTGACAGCATTGAACACTCGAGTAACTCAACAGCCATGACAAATCAGCAAAACAGACTTGAAACAGCTATTAATAATGCTCAAGAAAAACTATTAAGCCTGCAGGACAAAGATGGTTTTTGGGTGTTTGAATTAGAAGCGGATTGCTCTATTCCAGCTGAATACATCTTTATGATGCACTATCTTGATGATATTGATGAAAAACTACAGGCTAAGTTGGCCGTATATATCAGATCCAGACAAGCAGAGGAAGGCCACTACCCTTTATTCACAGGTGGAGAAGGTGATATTAGTTGTAGTATAAAAGCATACTACGCCTTAAAAATGGCAGGTGATTCTATTGATGAACCTCATATGGTGTCATTACGTAACTATGTTTTAAGCCAAGGTGGCGCTGCGAAAGCGAATGTATTTACCCGTATTGCACTCGCTGTTTTTGAACAGCTTCCATGGCGTGGTGTTCCGTACATTCCAGTTGAAATCATGCTATTTCCTAAATGGTTTCCATTTCATCTGGACAAAGTATCCTATTGGTCACGTACGGTAATGGTGCCTTTGTTTATTCTTTGCACCTTAAAGGCAACAGCCAAAAACCCTAATAAGGTGAATGTACCTGAGTTATTTATCGTTGACCCGGATAAAGAAAAACATTATTTTCCTGAGCGTACATTACTGAACAAGTTTTTTCTTGCGCTGGATAAACTGGGCCGTCTCACTCGCCCTCTAATCCCTGCAAAACTGCATCAGTTAGCGATTGATAAAGCGGTAGCCTGGTTTACTGAACGATTAAATGGTGAAGATGGTTTAGGTGGCATTTTTCCTGCCATGGTTTATTCTTATGAAGCTATGCTACTGCTTGACTACCCAAAAGACCACCCTCATGTAGTTACGGCACGCAAAGCCATAGATAAGCTTCTGGTTATCAAACCAGACTATGCCTATTGCCAACCTTGCCTATCCCCTGTCTGGGACACTGGTTTAGCAGCCCTTGCACTACAAGAAGTTGATAAGGAAGGTAACAGCAAAAGCCTGACCCGTGCTTATGACTGGCTTAAATCAAAACAGCTTTCTGACGAACCAGGAGACTGGCGTATCGACAGACCCCACGCAGAAGGTGGAGGCTGGGCATTTCAATTTGAAAACCCGCATTACCCTGATGTTGATGATACAGCTGTTGTCGCTTTTGCCATGGCTGATTCAAACTTATCAGATATGGATGAATCTATCCATAGAGCGACACGCTGGATTGTTGAGATGCAGTCTAAAAATGGTGGTTATGGCGCATTTGACATAGATAACACCTATTATTATCTAGATGAAATCCCCTTTGCTGATCATGGTGCTCTTTTAGACCCACCCACATCCGATGTAAGTGCGCGCTGCGCCATGTTAATGGCTAAAGTCGCACAAGACCACGATGAATACTTACCCGCTTTAAAACGCACGATTGAGTATATTCGTAGTGAACAAGAAGACGATGGCTCATGGTTTGGTCGCTGGGGCACAAACTATATCTATGGTACCTGGTCTGTTTTATTAGGCCTGGAACAAACAGCTATCCCTAAAACCGATCCTTTATACACAAAAGCGGCCAATTATCTAAAAAGCGTACAACGTGAAGATGGTGGCTGGGGCGAAGATAACAAAAGCTATTACGATATAGAAAAATACAGTGGAAAATTTCACTTCAGCACCTCATTCCAGACTGCCTGGGCCGTTATTGGTCTGATGGCCGCTGGTGAAGCGGATAGCCCTGAAGTTAAAGCGGGTATTGAATTCATTTTAGACAATCAACAAAGCGATGGTGTTTGGGATGATAAATGCTTTACCGCCCCAGGGTTTCCAAAAGTATTTTTCTTAAAATATCACGGCTACGACAAATTCTTTCCACTCTGGGCCCTGGCTCGTTACCGTAACGAGTTAGCTAAAAAGTGATAACAGGAATAATTATTGCCTTAGCCGATGAAGTTAGCAGTCTCACGAGCAAAAAAGTAAACAAGGGAGACTGCATTTTTATCAATGAACACACCCTACTCTGCTGCTCTGGTGCAGGACCTAAAAATGCAGCGACTGCAAGCCAGTTACTTATTGATAGAGGCGCAGAAAGGTTAATCAGCTGGGGATGTGCCGCCGCTCTTGCTCCACAATTAAAACCCGGCGACTTGGTTTTACCTGAACAATTATACTCAGAAAGTAAACAACAACTAGCGATAGACTCAGGCTGGTTAATTCATATAAAGCAATCTTTATCTGCTCTTAAACCCAATTCAGGGGCACTCGCTGAAAGCTCTGTTATTGTTGCAGAAAGTGCAGAAAAAAAGAAAATCTATCAACAGTCTAAAGCAGTAGCGCTTGATATGGAAAGTATTGCCGTTGCAAAAATAGCAAAACAACAGAACATGCCTGTTATGGTCATACGCTGTATTGCCGACCCGGTTGATATGAGCTTACCCAAAGCAGTCAGTTATGCATTAAATAAACAAGGTGATGTAGTATTGTCAAAACTACTCTGGTTTTTGTTAACACATCCATTTGAATTACCCGGCCTAATAAAACTAGGCTTACATTTTAACGCAGCAAAAAACAAATTAAAGTTAGTGGCAAAGCATCTTGATATAATAGTTGGTTTTGAGCAAAAGACAGCCAACCAATGAATGCACGTACTAGTTCTATAATTGACAGGTTTTTATGCTGGTGGGGTCAGAAAATCCTTCGATTCCCTTGGTTACTTATTTTAGTTACAGTTGCCTTATGTGCGGGCAGTTTATATTACACAGCTAATAATCTGGGAGTAAACACCAATACGGCAGAAATGCTGTCTCCAGACCTGCCTTTTCAGAAAAACAGACATCGGATAGAAACTGAATTCCCTCAAGATGCAGGGGTGATTATTTTAGTGGTCGATGCTCTGACCCCTGAAGAAACATCACAAACAGCCGTTTTACTTGAACAAGCGCTTAAAACACTTACTGATAATTTTTTATCTGTTTACACACCCACTGAAAATGATTTTTTCAGCCAGCAAGCATTGCTTTTTCTTGAGCAAGATGAATTAGAGGATCTTTCTACAAAATTAATCGATGCCCAACCTTTTATTGGTTATTTAGCCCATCATTATCATTTAGAAGGCTTATTTGAAATCATCGGCGAAGCACTGGAAAAAACGGATCAAACATTACCGATGAATCTTGATCCCTTATTGCTTGCGGTTAATGATGCTGTTACCCACCAACTTAATGGCCAACCTTACCGAGTCTCATGGCAGAATTTATTAGCCGAAAATAAATTAAATACTGAGTCTAACCGCACGCTTGTTCTTGCAAGGCCTAAACTAAACTTTGATGAAATCATGCCTGCTGCACAAGCTCTCAGTGCAGCAAGAGATCTGGCCAATCAAATCATGCTGGATAATCCGGGGGTAAGAATTCGCATGACCGGTGAAACAGCACTGGAACATGAAGAGCTTGAAAGTGTCAGTGAAGGCTCTATTTTCGCAGGCATCCTTTCACTGATATTAGTCTGCACTTCACTCTGGATTGGTTTACGCTCATTTAAACTATTACTGTCAACATTTATAGTCTTGATTCTGGGCTTAATATTAACTGCTGGCTTTGCAACCATTTCCATTGGACACCTTAATTTAATTTCGATTGCTTTTGCCGTGCTCTATATTGGGCTTGGTGTCGATTATGCAATCCATATTTGTCTACATTATAGAGAATGCAGGGCGAATGGCATGGAAAATCGCCCTGCAATAAATGACAGCATACATACCGTGGGTTTCTCACTCTTTCTCTGTGCGCTTACTACATCTATGGGGTTTTTAGCCTTTGTACCCACAGATTACTCTGGTGTATCTGAACTCGGCGTCATATCTGCTGGTGGCATGATTATCGGTTTACTTGTTTCTTTAACCGTTTTACCTGCCCTGTTAACCGTATTCTCGATCAAACATGTTAAACCAATGCGTTCACCCCTAAAACTTGGGGCGTTAACTGAATTTCCTTTCCGTTACGCATTTCAAATTCGTTACTTTTCAATTGTTTTCGCCATTATCTCTGCTGGATTATTAACTCAATTGGTTTTTGACTCTAACCCCATTAACCTCAGAGACCCCAGTAGCGAATCTGTCTCGACTATTAAAGAGTTACTCGCCTCACAAACCGATTCTCCTTTTGCCTTATCTGCTTTGTCACCTTCTTTTGAAAGCGCTAAAGCCCTTGCCAGCAAACTAGAACAACTTCCTTCAGTTCATAACAGCATTTTTCTTGGTAATCTGGTTGCTGAAGAACAAGAGGGTAAATTAGAAACCATCGAAGAGCTTGATCTTATTTTAGGCGATCAACTCAGTAGTTTTGAAAATGAATTAGTGAATACAAATCCCTATCAAGCGATAAGTGCACTAAATTCTGCGATTACTACAACTTTAGCAAAACAAACAACAAATGCACCTAGGGCAACACTGGAAACATTACAAAGCAATTTAAATTTATTTCTAGATACTTATAAGGAAGCAGATAATACATCTTATAAAACACTAGAAAAAAACATCTTAGGCCTGCTCCCCTTTACCATGAATCGCCTGCAAAACAGTCTGTCAGCCGAATCTTATCAATTAACAGACTTACCTGATTACATTCGTCAAAACTGGTTAAGCGCTAATGGTCAATATAAAGTACTGATAACACCTGAATTTGATCAAAACAAAATAGAAAATTTAAAGCAATTTGTAGCAGAAGTTCAAACTGCCGCACCTGAATCTTCGGGTTTACCCGTTGCTGACCAGGCATCAGGTATAGCGGTAGTAAAAGCCTTTATAGAAGCCTTTTCAGGGGCAATCATAGCCATTTTCATCCTGTTATTATTAATACTTAGGCGCCTTAAAAGCACATTATTAGTGATAGGCCCTCTATTATTAGCCGGTTTATTTACAGGTGCTACCAACGTATTACTGGATAATACATTTAATTTTGCCAACATTATCGCCCTGCCCTTACTGATGGGAATGGGAGTCGATAGTAGCATCCATATTTTCCACCGTCTGCAATCAGGTCTTTCCTGTAACAAAGAAATTTTACAAAGCAGTACGGCTCGCGGGGTCTTTTTTAGCTCATTAACCACCATGTGTAGTTTTTCCAGTTTAGCTTTCACTCCTCATGTTGGTACCGCCAGCATGGGCTTGTTATTAGCGGTTGGAATATTCTTTACCTTAGTGTGTACGCTAATTGTACTTCCCGCTTTTTACGGCAACAAATCTAACAGAATTTAATCGAGGTATTTAATGTCATTCAGCATCGCCGAACTTTTTTCCAAAAATTTCGATAATAAATTCGAGCTACACGAACAACACCTGAATAACCAGATGGTTAGGGTATTAAGGACCATTGGTTATGACCGTAATTATAAAAAAGCCATGGGTCAATATTTATATGATGAAAATGACACAGAATATTTAGATCTATTGAGTGGCTTTGGTGTGTTTGCTGTTGGTCGAAACCACCCAACGGTTATCAGCGCCTTACAAGAAACATTAACACTTGAACTGCCCAACCTGGTACAAATGGATGTTTCATTGCTCAGTGGCTTATTAGCTGAAAAGATCCTGCAAACCACCCCGGAAAACACCAATAAAATGTTTTTCAGTAATTCAGGGACTGAAGCAGTTGAAGCGGCTATTAAATTTGCTCGCTATACCACCAAACGTGAACGTATTGTTCATTGTGAACATAGCTTTCATGGTTTAACCCTGGGTTCTCTGTCTTTAAATGGCGAAGAGATATTTAAAGAAGGTTTTGGTCCCTTGCTGCCAAACTGCAATGCCATTCCTTTTAATGATCTAGATGCACTGGAAAAAGCCTTAAGCACAAAAGATGTGGCTGCCTTTATTGTTGAACCTATTCAAGGTAAAGGCGTTAACGTCCCTGATGATAATTACTTACCTGAAGTCGAACGCTTGTGTAAAAAATACGGCACTTTATTCGTCGCAGATGAAATACAGACGGGCTTAGGTCGTACAGGAAAATTCTGGGCTATTGATCACTGGGGGGTAAAACCCGACATGATCTTAATGGCTAAAGCCTTATCCGGTGGCTTTATCCCCGTAGGTGCTGTTGCCATGACTCAAAAAATCATGGACACCGTATTTAACCGTATGGACAGAGCTGTTGTACATGGCTCCACTTTTTCTAAAAACAACATGGCAATGGCTGCAGGGCTTGCGACCCTGCAAGTAATGGAAGATGAAAAACTGGTTGAAAACAGTGCAAAAGTGGGCGAAGACATTATTAGCTCCATCAACGCAATGGCGAGTAAATATGAATTTCTTAAGGAAGCCAGAGGTAAAGGATTAATGGTTGCGGTTGAATTTCAATCACCTAAAAGTTTATCTTTAAAAGCAGCATGGGCAATGCTGGAAGCAGCTAACAAAGGGCTTTTCTGCCAGATGGTGACGATCCCCTTGTTTAAGGAACACCACATCTTAACGCAAGTCGCAGGACATGGGATGAATGTTGTAAAACTGTTACCGCCATTAAATCTGACAGAAAAAGACAGAGACTGGATTGTTAATTCTTTTGACCAAACTATTGGCGAGACTCATAAAGTACCTGGCTCAATTTGGGACTTAGGTAAAAATTTAGCAAGTCACGCTATTAAAAATAAAAACAAATAAATCGGGCAGATATGAAATTATCAAAAGATTATCCATTGTTAAAAGATATTGAGTCTCCAGCTGATATACGCAAGCTTAATAAAGATCAGTTAGCCGCCTTATCAAATGAGTTACGTGAATACTTAACTCACACAGTTAGCTTATCAGGTGGTCATTTTTCAGCAGGCTTAGGTACTGTTGAACTGACTGTTGCCTTGCATTATATTTTTAACACCCCTGAAGACCAGTTAGTGTGGGATGTCGGCCATCAGGCCTATCCGCACAAAATCCTGACGGGTCGTAAAGATGAGATGCCCACTATTCGGACTAAAGGCGGCATCTGTGCCTTTCCTAATCGCGCCGAGAGTGAGTATGATGCTTTTGGTGTAGGTCATTCTTCCACCTCCATTTCTGCAGCTTTAGGGATGGCTATTGCCTCGCGTTTACGCGGTGATGATAAACGCATGGTTGCTATTATTGGGGATGGTAGCATTACCGGCGGCATGGCTTTTGAGGCTATGAACCACGCAGGTGTGGTGGATGCTAATTTATTGGTTATCTTAAATGATAACAACATGGCTATTTCGCCTAATGTCGGTGCGATGAATAATTATTTTACTCGGGTGATTTCCAGTAAATTGTATTCTTCTGTACGAGAAGAAAGTAAAAAAGTGTTAAGTAAGATGCCAACGGTGTGGGATTTAGCCAGAAAAACTGAAGAGCATGTTAAGGGTATGATCGTCCCTGGCACTTTGTTTGAGGAGCTTGGCTTTAACTATATCGGCCCAATTGATGGTCATGATATGGATATGCTGGTGGATACCTTAAGTAATATTAAAGACCTTTCTGGTCCGGTGTTTTTACATATCGTGACCAAGAAAGGTAAAGGCTATGCTCCCGCTGAAAAAGATCCTTTAGCCTATCATGGCGTCCCTGCTTTTGATCCTATGCAGGATTCTTTACCTAAATCAGCGCCCTCTAAACATCCGACTTATACTCAAGTATTTGGTCGCTGGTTATGTGATATGGCTGACAAAGACTCGCGCCTATTGGGTATTACGCCTGCTATGCGTGAAGGCTCTGGCCTGGTTGAGTTTTCTGAGCGTTTTCCTGAGCGTTATTTTGATGTCGCTATTGCTGAACAGCATGCGGTGACTCTAGCGGCTGGACAGGCTTGTCAAGGGGGTAAACCGGTTGTTGCTATTTATTCTACGTTTTTACAGCGTGCTTATGATCAGTTAATACATGATGTCGCCATTCAAAATCTTGATGTGTTATTTGCTTTGGATAGAGCTGGCTTAGTCGGCCCTGATGGCCCGACTCATGCAGGCAGTTATGATTACAGTTTTTTAAGCTGTATTCCTAATATGATGATTATGGCCCCTGCCGATGAAAATGAATGCAGACAGATGCTAACCACCGGTTATAACCATGTGGGTCCGGCTGCTGTCCGTTATCCGCGAGGTAAAGGCCCAGGTACTGTGGTCTCTGAGCAGTTAACTGATCTTGAGATCGGCAAAGCTGAAGTTCGCCATCAAGGTGGACGCATTGCGATTCTTGCCTGGGGCAGCATGGTTACGCCAGCTCTTGAGGCGGGTAAGCAGCTGGGAGCAACGGTGATTAATATGCGTTTTATCAAACCCATTGATCAGGAAATGATTCTAGACATGGCTAAAAGCCATGATGTACTGGTGACTATTGAAGAAAATGTGATTTCTGGCGGTGCAGGCAGTGCGGTGAATAATTTCTTACAAGCTCAGCAGATTCTAATGCCTGTGCTAAACATCGGTTTACCTGATGCTTATGTGGAACAAGGCACTAGAGAAGAATTACTGAGCGAATGTGGCCTGGATACGCAAAGTATTTTGCAGAATATTGAACAATTTTGTGCTTGATTTTTACATAGAATAAAATAATTCATATATGAACCTGATTACCCATAATCTTCAGCCAATTTCCATAGACAGTATTGGCTGCTGATAACGAACAATGCAGGAATGATTTCCAGGACAACTCTGATGTAGGAGCGTCCGCCCTCGGCGCGAATATAACA